>Ga0208398_100165_pt1 | contig 57366 bp, 52 predicted proteins | sample LakWasMe79_HOW10_2_FD_183905 | JGI IMG/M metagenome (GOLD analysis project Ga0208398, IMG submission 183905) | Freshwater sediment methanotrophic microbial communities from Lake Washington under simulated oxygen tension - Sediment Metagenome... | ecosystem: Environmental > Aquatic > Freshwater >...
CCGCCGAACTTGGCTGCCAGCACGGTGGTGATGGCCGCAGTCAGCGTGGTTTTGCCATGGTCAACGTGACCAATGGTGCCCACGTTGACGTGGGGCTTGGTACGCGTGAATTTTTCTTTTCCCATTTTTCAATTCTCCAAAGAGCTATTCCCGTGTATTGGTTTTACGTCTGCACGGTGTTGCTGATTCGCCCCGCACGGGAACAGGGCGGCACACCGTCGCAGACAACAAAATTACTTGGCGCGCGCAGCCATGATGGCTTCAGAGACATTACGCGGAGCTTCCGAGTAATGCTTGAATTCCATCGTGTAGGTGGCACGGCCTTGCGACATCGAGCGCAGGGTCGTGGAGTAACCGAACATTTCGGACAATGGAACTTCGGCCTTGATGGCCTTGCCACCACCCACCATGTCGTCCATGCCCTGAACCATGCCACGGCGTGAGGACAGATCGCCCATCACGTTACCGGCATAGTCTTCCGGTGTTTCCACTTCCACAGCCATCATGGGCTCCAGAATCACGGGGTTGGCCTTGCGGCAACCTTCCTTGAAACCGAAGATGGCGGCCATCTTGAACGCGTTTTCGTTCGAGTCAACGTCGTGGTACGAACCGAAGGTCAGCGTGACCTTGACGTCCACAACGGGGTAACCCGCCAGTACGCCCTGGTTCAGCGCTTCGATCACACCCTTCTCAACCGCAGGAATGTATTCGCGAGGAACAACACCGCCCTTGATGGCGTCGACGAACTCAAAGCCCTTGCCGGCTTCGTTGGGCTCAACCGTGAACACCACGTGACCGTACTGGCCCTTACCGCCGGACTGGCGCACGAACTTGCCTTCGACATCCACCACTTGCTTGCGGATGGTTTCGCGGTAGGCGACCTGGGGCTTGCCCACGTTGGCTTCCACGCCGAATTCGCGCTTCATGCGGTCAACAATAATTTCCAGGTGCAATTCGCCCTGGCCACCAATGATGGTTTGACCAGACTCTTCATCGGTCTGGACGCGGAACGACGGGTCTTCCGCAGCCAGGCGACTCAACGCAATACCCATCTTCTCCTGGTCAGCCTTGGACTTGGGTTCCACAGCCTGACGAATCACGGAATCGGGGAACACCATGCGCTCCAGCGTAATCACCGCATTGGGGTCGCACAGTGTTTCGCCGGTGGTCACGTCTTTCAAGCCCACGCATGCAGCGATGTCGCCAGCGCGGATTTCGTCGACTTCCTCGCGGTTGTTGGCATGCATCTGAACGATACGGCCAATACGCTCCTTTTTGCCACGCACAGCGTTGTAGACGGTGTCGCCCTTCTTCAAAACGCCGGAGTACACGCGCACGAAGGTCAACTGACCCACAAACGGATCGGTCATCAATTTGAAAGCCAGCGCCGCAAACTTCTCGTCGTCATCAGCCTTGCGAGTGACTTCCTTCTCGTCTTCGTCAAAGCCCTTGATGGCTTTCACGTCCAGAGGCGAAGGCATCAATTCGATAACGGCATCCAGCATACGCTGCACGCCCTTGTTCTTGAACGCGGTGCCGCACAGCATGGGCTGGATTTCGCCTGCGATGGTACGGGCGCGCAGACCAGCAGTGATCTCAGCCTCGGTCAGATCACCCTCTTCCAGATATTTGTTCATCAGCTCTTCGGAGGCTTCGGCCGCAGCTTCTACCATCTTTTCGCGCCATTCCTTGGCCTGCTCAACCAAGTTCGCGGGAATCTCATCGAAAGTGAACTTCATGCCCTGGGAAGCCTCGTCCCAGATGATGGCTTTCATCTTGCGCAGATCAACCACACCGGTGAAGTTTTCTTCAGCACCGATTGGGATCACGATTGGCACGGGATTGGCCTTCAGGCGCAGCTTCATCTGGTCCACAACCTTGAAGAAGTTAGCGCCGGTGCGGTCCATCTTGTTCACAAATGCCAGACGGGGCACCTTGTACTTGTTCGCCTGACGCCACACGGTTTCAGACTGGGGCTGCACGCCACCCACGGCGCAGTACACCATGCAGGCGCCATCCAGCACGCGCATGGAACGCTCCACTTCAATCGTGAAGTCCACGTGTCCGGGGGTATCGATGATGTTGATGCGGTGTTCAGGGAAGGACGTGTCCATGCCCTTCCAGAAGCAGGTGGTCGCAGCGGACGTGATCGTGATACCACGCTCTTGCTCTTGCTCCATCCAGTCCATGGTGGCCGCGCCGTCGTGCACTTCACCAATCTTGTGATTCACGCCGGTATAAAAAAGAATACGCTCGGTCGTGGTGGTTTTGCCAGCGTCGATGTGCGCCGAAATGCCAATATTGCGATAGCGCTCAATGGGGGTAGTGCGAGCCATGATGGATCCTTGGTTGATCAAATTCTGTGAACCGCCAGTTGCACAGCGCAACTGGCGTGCGGCTTCCAAAGTGTGGACGCCCCACATGACAGCGCCATTGCGCTGCCCGGGTCGCCCTAGGCACTTGAAGGCCGCGAGTGCCGCTGTTAGAAGCGGAAGTGCGAGAACGCCTTGTTGGCTTCAGCCATGCGGTGAACTTCGTCACGCTTTTTCATGGCGCCGCCGCGGCCTTCTGTGGCCTCCAGCAACTCATTGGCCAGGCGCTGGGCCATGGACTTTTCACCACGCTTGCGGGCCGCTTCCTTGATCCAGCGCATGGACAACGCCAGGCGACGGACAGGGCGCACTTCAACGGGCACCTGGTAGTTGGCGCCACCGACGCGGCGGGACTTCACTTCGACCATGGGCTTGACGTTGTTGATAGCAACGGTGAAAGCCTCAACCGGATCCTTGTCCGGATGCTTCTTCTCGATCAGTTCCAGGGCACCGTAAATGATGCGCTCTGCAACCGCTTTTTTGCCGCCTTCCATGATCACGTTCATGAATTTGGACAGCTCTACATTGCCGAACTTGGGATCCGGCAGAATTTCACGTTTAGGGACTTCGCGACGACGTGGCATTTTTTCACCTCTTTGCTTCAGTTGGCACCCTTGCGGACACCGCGAGAGTTAATCAATAAGACTCTCACTTACTCGACCCGAACAGTGGGTCACTTCGTTCATTCACCGCGCCACGCGGCAAACAAACACCTTTTTATCTGCAAAAACCGTTGGCTTATTTGGCCTTGGGCTTCTTCGCACCGTACTTGGAGCGCGACTGCTTGCGGTCTTTCACGCCTTGCAAGTCCAGCGAACCGCGAACGATGTGGTAACGAACACCGGGCAAGTCCTTGACACGACCGCCGCGAACCAGCACCACGCTGTGTTCCTGCAGGTTGTGGCCTTCACCGCCGATGTAGGAGATCACCTCAAAACCGTTGGTCAGGCGCACCTTGGCGACCTTACGCAGAGCGGAGTTAGGTTTCTTAGGCGTTGTGGTGTACACACGGGTGCACACACCGCGACGCTGCGGAGAGTTCTGCATGGCAGGGCTCTTCGACTTGATGGTCTCGACCTCACGGCCTTGACGCACGAGTTGGTTAATGGTTGGCATTGAAAAACGTCCCTAAACGTTTGAGTATTACGAAAACGTGAATCCCTTCGGAATTTCCGAAAAGCCTTCTAATGTATCAGAACAAGGGTTTCCCCGCAAGTGCATATTACCCAACGTTGCGCCGTTTTGCGGGTCACTGCCTCCCCGCAGGGGCTGATTTGCCTTGGGCAGCCCGGCGGTAAATTACTGTCCCCGCCGACTCAATGGCGCTGGCTTAACGGATCCACAGGCGGATGGCATCCCAGGCGCGGCCCAGGATTCCTGACTGTTCCACCGCCTCCAACGCCAGCAAAGGGACCTCTCCGACCAACCGGTCGTCAGCCATGATCTTCAGGGTTCCGAGCACCTGGCCCTTGCTCAGGGGGGCCACCAGGGGTTCATTGCGGACCACCTGGGTTTTCAGTCTGGCTGCGCTGCCCGAGGGCACCGCCACCACGATGGCTTGCGGGCGGCCGAGTTTCACGCTGGACTGGGCACCTTTCCAGACACTGGATGTCACTACCGCCTGGTCGGCGTCAAACAACATGACTCCCTCAAACGCGGTAAAGCCCCAGTTCAACAGTTTTTGCGACTCGTTGGCACGCGCATTCTCGTTGGCGGCACCCAAAACAACAGAAAGTAAGCGCCGGCTTCCAGTTGCAGTCAATGTACCAAGAGGAGTCCCAGCGACAGGCACGCTGGCAAAGTCACGCTTGGCCGTGGCCACCATGCAATAACCAGCGGCGTCTGTATAGCCGGTGTTCAGGCCATCCACCGTGGGGTCACGGAACAGCAACAGGTTGCCGTTGCTGTCATTCGACGGTGGCGCACCTGCGTAGTGGTATTTCTTGATCGCATAAAGACCGACATAGTCGGGGAAATCCGCCATCAGTCGGGCTGCCAAAATGCCCAGATCGCGTGCCGTGGTGGTGTGACCGGCCTCGGCCAGACCCTCGGGGTTGCGGTAGCCGGTCGACTTCATGCCCAGGGCCTTGGCTTGGTCGTTCATCATCTGCACAAAGCGCTCTGCGGACCCACCCACACCTTCGGCCAGCGCCATGGCGGCGTCATTGCCGGATTGCACAATCATGCCCTTGATCAAATCTTCCACCGGCACCTGCATCTTGGGGTCGATGAACATGCGCGCGCCGGGCATCTTCCAGGCGCGCTCGCTGACCGGCAGGGTCTGCTTCATATCCAGTGTCTTGTTGCGCAGCGCGTCAAACACCAGATAGGCCGTCATCAGCTTGGTCAGCGAGGCCGGCTCCACCGGCATGTCCAAGTCCTTGGACGCCAGTATCTGGTTCGCTGAGACATCGAGCAGGAGATAGGCGCGGGCAGCCACTTCTGGCTGCTGTGGCGTCTGAGCGGCCACGGAAAAACACAAGGCAGCCACGAGGGCGGCAAGAAAAGACTTCATCGTGAAGTATCAGAAACCGGCGGCCAGATGGCGCGCGACCAGGTTACGCAAAAGCGGTAATTGTCCATGAAAGAAATGCGAGCCTCCAGGAACCACCGTCACCGGCAGGGTCTGCGGGCGCGCCCAGTTCATCACATCGGCCAGCGGCACGGTGTCATCGTGTTCGCCATGCACCACCAGGGTACACCCATGCAGATCGTGCGGGACAGGTGCCACCGCGAACCGGGTGGCAGCCGTTCCCACCAGCACGAGTTGCCGGGGTGCCCGCGGGCCCCCAAGCGCCGCCAAGGCATGGCTGACAACAAAGGAACCAAACGAAAAACCAGCCAGTGCCAGCGGAACCGGCTCTGCGCCTGCCGTGGCATAGGCGGTCACAGCCAACAGGTCGTCCAACTCGCCACGCCCGGCATCATGCACGCCCTCGGTAGCCCCCACGCCACGGAAATTGAAGCGCACGGCACGCCAACCGCATTGCACGAAGGCCCGCGCCAGGGTCTGCACCACCTTGTTGTCCATGGTGCCGGCAAATAGCGGGTGTGGGTGTGCGATGACGGCCACTCCGCGCGCATGCGCACCAGGCGCAAGCGTCGGCAAGTCTTCCAGCGCCTCGATGGCACCGACGGGGCCTTGCAGCAGAAAGCGGCGGGTTTGCGCGTTCAAGGCTCAGCGCCCCAGGTGTGGCGGCGTCAGCAGGCGCTCGACCACCTGGCCGTTTTTCAGGTGGGATTCGACGATTTCCTCAATGTCCTGCCCGTCCACATAGGTATACCAGACACCCTCCGGATAGACCACCGCGACCGGGCCGGCAGCGCAACGATCCAGGCAACCCGCCTTGTTGACGCGCACCTTGCCAGGACCGGACAGGCCGGCCTCTTTCACCAACTGCTTGCACCGCTCAAAACCCTCCTGGGCACGGTGCTGGGCGCAGCATTCCTCGCCGTTCTTGCGTTCATTGAGACAGAAGAAGATGTGCCGCGCGTAGTACGGCGGAGGGGGAGAAGTGGACTCGGTCATGGATGGATTCTAGTTTTTTGCATCGCGCGCGCCGATGAGGGACAGCACATAGACCAGCGTGCCATAGGGCCACAGCCAACCCAGCCACTGGGCCAGCCCATGGAAACGAATGAATCGCCCCTGCTCCCAAGCGTGCAGCGTCTGGGCGAAATAGGCACTCTCCGGCGCCTGGTTCAGGAGGCTCAGGTAGATACCAAGCGCCAGCAACAGCAGCGCCGCACTCGCCCGCCACGGCACAAAGGCCAGCCCCAGAGCCAGCACCACTCCCATCACCATCCCCATCTGCGCCGGCAGACCCAGCCACGCCCACGCATGCGCAGGCCCCCAACTCAGCGCCGCCGACAGAGCCGATACCGTCAAGCCCACGCCCAGGATCATGAACACCAGGGCCAATCGGCGCAGGCGCGCCCGCACCACGCAAAAACCCAACAGACAGGGAATCAGCAGCCCCAACATCACACACACCATCTCGGCACTTGGGACCAGCGGCTGCAACTCGGTTTCGCGCATGGGCAGCCACTCCAGAAACGGCGTGTCCACAAGTTGTGCGCCCAGCGCCTCCTCCAGACGCTCCAGCACCTGGCCCAGGCCGAACGGGACCGCAGCCGGAAACAGGAGCGCCGGTGGCCACAGGGCAAGCAGCACTATGCCGCCCCGTGAATGCGGCACGAACCATCGGGCCCGAATCTGGCTCCAGCGGTCTATCGCACCCAGCCTGGCCAGCACCACGGTGCTGATGGCGCCAAACGCCGCACCCAGCGTGTCCAGCAGCAGGTCTTCGCGCGACGGGACCCGCGCGGGCAGATAGGTTTGCAGTGTCTCCATGGTCAATGCCAGCAAGGCTGCCGCCGCAATCGGCACCAGGACCGCATGGCGAATCCGCCCACTGCGCAGCGCACTCAGGGCCAGCAGGCCGCCAAATGGGGCATAGCCCGCCACATTGATCGCGACATCAAAACCGGTCCAGTAACGCGGCAATGGAGCGGACAGAAAGGCCCAGGGAACGATACCCTGGTCGCGCCATTCCGCAAACGGGTACAGGCTGGCATAGACAATCAGCCCCATGTAGAGCAGGGCAAGTGGCCAGGCAGCCGACTTGTGCATGGGACCCGTGCCTCAGAACGGCTTGACCACCACCAGAATGACCGCCGCCAGCATCATCAGCACCGGGGCTTCATTGAACCAGCGGAACCAGACGTGGCTGCGAACCATGGTGTTGGCCTCGAACTTCCTCAGGATCACACCGCATCCGTGGTGATACCCCACGACCGCCAGCACCACTGCCAGCTTGGCGTGCATCCAGCCACTGCCTGGCCCCCGGCCAATGCCAAAGCCGAGCCACAACCACAAGCCCAGGACCAGCGCGGGCACGGCGATCAGCGTCATGAAGCGCAACAGCTTGCGCGCCATCAGCAACAGACGCGCCCGCTCGGCGTCCGATCCCGGCGGCACCATCGCCAGATTCACAAAGATACGTGGCAGGTAGAACAGACCGGCAAACCAGCTGGCCACGAAAACAATGTGGAAGGATTTGACGAGGAGGTATGCCATCGACCAAGTTTAGGCCAAAAAAAACCCCAGCACGTGGCTGGGGTGGTAAGCCTATTTGCTGTCACACATCAAGGCCCCGCTCAGGGAGGAAAAGCGGGAGGTAGCAAGCTACCCGGGTCGCAATTTATCAAAGATGATTGGGCTTTGCAAGTGACTTTACGAAATACCCCGCAATAAGTAACCAGTATTTCCCACACCCCGGCACCCGGCCAGCATCCACCCGCATCGTCCGGCACGCAGGCACTTCAGAATCAGGCACAATTTTCCCCATGACTCCCTACGCCCCCTACCCCCTTGGCCGCCCGCGCCGCCTGCGCCGCGATGTGTTCACCCGCAACCTGGTGCGCGAAAACACGCTCACTGCCCACGACCTGATCTACCCGGTGTTCGTCGTAGATGGGCAGAAGCAGCGCGTGCAAATTGCCTCCATGCCCGGCGTGGAGCGCCTGAGCCTGGACCTGCTGCTGCCCGTGGCCGAGGAATGCGTGAAGCTGGAGATACCGGTGATGGCGCTGTTCCCCGTTATCGACCAGTCGCTGAAAGACTACGAAGGCTCCGAGGCGCTCAACCCCGACGGCTTGGTGCCGCGCGTGGTGCGCGCGCTGAAGAAAGAATTCCCCGATCTCGGCGTGATGACCGACGTGGCCCTGGACCCCTTCACCAGCCACGGCCAGGACGGCCTGCCCGACAAGCGCCCCGAGGAAAGCGGCTACATCCTGAATGAGGAAACCGTGGCCATGCTGGTCAAGCAGGCCATGACCCAGGCCGATGCCGGCGTGGATATCGTCGCCCCCAGCGACATGATGGACGGGCGCATTGGCACCATCCGCGCCGCGCTGGAAGCCAAGGGCCACATCCACACCCGCATCATGGCCTACAGCGCCAAGTACGCATCGGCCTTCTATGGCCCGTTCCGCGACGCGGTAGGCTCGGCCAGCAATCTGGGCAAGGGCAACAAGAAGACCTACCAGATGGACCCGGGCAATATCGACGAGGCCCTGCGCGAGGTCGCCCTGGACATCGCCGAAGGCGCCGACATGGTCATGGTCAAGCCCGGCATGCCCTACCTGGACGTGGTGCGCCGCGTCAAGGATGAATTCAAGGTGCCGACCTTCGCCTACCAGGTGTCGGGTGAATACGCCATGCTGCAGGCCGCCGCGCAGAACGGCTGGCTCGACCGCGAGGCCGTGATGCTGGAGAGCCTGCTGGCCTTCAAGCGCGCCGGCGCCGACGGCGTGCTCACCTACTTTGCCATCGAGGCCGCCCGACTGCTCCGAAAATAGGAGCGCCTCACGCATATTCCACGAGGGCTAGCGCCCGATTTGATTCAAAACCGGGAGCTAGAACCGATGCGCATCTTCCACATCCAGCCCAGCGGTCTGAGCGAGAGCAACGACCTGGGCGCGCTCACCGCCGCCGGCCCGCCGGCCCACGGCTTTGTCTGGGTCGCGTGCGCGCGGCGTGAGTTCGAAGTGGAACAGGCCAAGCTCCAGTCCATGCTGCAGGCCCTGTGCGGCCAGCAACTGGTGGATCTGCACATCTCCGACCTGATCAACAACCACCTGCCCTCGCACTACGACTACACCTCGCAGTACGACCTGCTGGTGTTTCGCCGCTTGGCCGCGGGCAACCGCCCCACCGACCTGGAGCACCCCGGAGAGGTCCTGACCCGCGAGCCGGCACGCGGGGGGCCACCCATCCTGCGGCGCATCGACACCAGCCCGGTGGGCTTTGCCGTGTTCGACCGCGTGCTGCTCACCGTCCACCCCACCGATTGCTCGGTGCGCGATACCTATGCAGCCAAGCTGATGCAGGCCGCAAGCAGCGAGTCACACGCGGCCGGCGCCCGCCTGCCCACCAGCCCGGCCGACCTGATGCTGCGCATCGTCAACCAGATGGTGGACGGCTTTCTGGAGCTGCGCCGCGAGCTGACCCACCAGCTCGACCACTGGCAGACCGAGCTGCTCAACCCCAAGACCCGCTTCAACAACTGGGCCTCGCTGCTGGACGCACGCCTGTCCCTGCACTACCTGGACGAGGTCTGCGAGGACCAGCGCGCCGCGCTGCAGGACTGGATCGAGGCCGTCAAGACATGGCCCGAAGCCGAAACGCCCGCCGCACACCGGGAACGCGACCTGCTGCAGGTACGCAGCCGCGATGTGCTGGAACACATCGAGCGCGTGGTGCACCATGTGCGCCGGCTGGAACAGAGCGTGGAAACCGCGGTGCAGATGCACTTCAGCGTGCAGGGCAGCCGCACCAACGACATCATGCGCACACTGACCGTGCTGACCGCCATCTTCCTGCCACTGAACCTGATCACCGGCTTCTTCGGCATGAACTTCGACGCCCTGCCACTCATCCACCAGCAAAGCGGCATCTGGATGGCCGTGGGCTTCATGGTCGTGATCGCGTTGGGACTGGTCTGGCTGTTCTGGAACAAGCGCTACCTGGCACGCACCGGGCGGTAGAGGCGCCAGTTCAGATCGACGCGTCATTGTTCCACGCGCGGGCGGCACAAGCCTCCACACGAAGTGCCCCTACCGGGTATCCCATGTGGGCACCGGCCAGTTTCGACGCTAAACTGGCCGCTCATCGCCCACAGGCGGTACACCCTACGTGTTTTGCTTCATCGGACCTCCTTCATGCACCAGCCTTTGCGAATCCTTGCCTGCGCCGCACTCGCTGTGGGCGCCGGGCTGCCGCTGGCAGCGCAGGCCGCGTGTTCCCGAGTGATCAATGTCCCGATCTCGGCAACCGGGCAAAGCGTCATCATGGACGGCGACTCCATCAAGGGCATTTACCCCGACCTGCTGCGCAGCCTGGCCGACAAGGATGGTTGCACGGTCGCGCTGTCGGCGGTGCCCCGCGCGCGGCTGGAGATGCTGTTCGAGACCGGCCGTGCCGACCTGTTGATTCCCGCCAGCAGGACTCCAAGGCGCGATGCCCACGGCGTCTTCATCCCGCTGATCCACAACCGTGCCATGCTGATTTCGCTGCGCTCGGGCCGTCCGGCCATCAAGTCCATGCAGGAGTTGCTGGACAAGCCTGGACTGAAGGTCGCGCTGGTGCGCGGCTTTGACTATGGCGCAGCCTACCAGGAACTGATAGGCCAACTCAACCAGCAGGCCCGCCTGATCCTGGAGGTGGACGCCCTCTCCGTGGCGCGCCTGCTCAAGAGTGGCGCCGCCGATGCCACCATCATGGCCCCCAGCATACTGGCCGGCGCCCTGCAGGACGACGAACGCGTGCAGGACCTGCTGGACAAGCTGCAGTTTGATGCCCTGCAGGAACTGCCCTGGGGCGACAGTGGCGTCTACCTGTCAAACAAAGCGCTGAGCGCACGGGACAAGACCGCGCTGCGCACTGCGCTGGAACGCGCCGCCAGATCCGGCGTGGTGTGGAAGGGCTTCCAGCAGTACTATGACCCGGCCGTGCTCAGCGGCAGCATTCGCCCGCTCTGAATGGCGCCATCCGTGCAACCCGTTGTCCTGATCACCGGCGCCTCGCGCGGCATTGGCGCGGCCACCGCGTTGCTGGCCGCGCACAAGGGCTACGCCGTGGCCGTGAACTATGCCGCCAACTCTCTGGCTGCGGACGACGTCGTGCGCCAGATCCGTGCCACTGGCGGCACCGCCATCACCGTGCAGGCCGATGTGGCGCAGGAGCCCCAGGTGCTGGCCATGTTCGAGAAGATCGACGCCAAGCTCGGGCCCCTCTCTGCCCTCGTCAACAACGCAGGCATTGTGGACGCGGCCTGCCGGGTGGACGGCATGGCCGTGGAGCGCCTGCAGCGCATGTTCGCCACCAACATCCTCGGCAGCTTCGTCTGCGCCCGCGAAGCCGTCAAGCGCATGAGCACGCGGTACGGGGGCACGGGCGGCACCATCGTCAACGTCTCCAGTGCGGCGGCGCGCATCGGATCACCGGGCCAGTACGTGGACTACGCCGCCAGCAAGGGGGCCATTGACACCCTCACGGCCGGCCTGGCCAAGGAAGTGGCGGCGGAAGGCATCCGCGTCAACGGCGTGCGCCCCGGCATCATAGCCACCGACATCCATGCCAGCGGCGGCGACCCGGACCGCGCCCAGCGCATGGCCGAGCAGTTGCCCATGCAGCGCGCTGGCACGGCACAGGAAGTGGCCCAGGCCATCCTCTGGCTGATGGGCCCCGAGTCCAGCTACACCACAGGCGCCATGCTCGATGTGAGCGGCGGGCGCTAGGCAGAATCACTTATGGACTTCAAACCCCTCATCACGCTGCTGGCCATCGTCAACCCGCTGGCCATCGTGCCCTTCTTCATCCACTACACACAGGGCTTTTCGCGCGAGCAGCGCCGGCGCACGATTGTCATCTCCACCTTCAGCTGCTTTGTCGTGATCGCCACCAGCGCACTGGCCGGCCTGCACATCCTGGACTTCTTCGGCATCTCGCTGGCCAGCTTCCAGGTGGGAGGCGGCATGCTGCTGCTGACTTCGGCGCTGAACATGCTCAATGCCCAGCCCGCCGAGGCCAAGGCCAATACCCATGAGATGCAGGATGGCGCCGAAAAGGCCGCCATGGGCGCCAGCATTGCCGTGGTGCCGCTAACGATCCCGCTGCTCACCGGCCCGGCCACCATGTCCACCGTGGTGATCTATGCCGAGAAGGCCAAGACCTTCCTGCAGCTCAGCACCCTGGTGGGCTATGGCGTGGTCATTGCCCTGGCCACTGCCGCCTGCTTCGCGCTGGCGCAGCCGATTGCCCGCGTGCTGGGCAAGACCGGCATCAACGTCATGACCCGCCTGATGGGCCTGATCCTGGCAGCGCTGGCGGTGGAGGTGATGTCCGACGGCCTGGTGAAGCTGTTCCCGGCGCTGGGGCACTGAACCCGCCCGCTGGGCGCACGCACAGCACCATTCCGCCCCCCTGTGTATTGCAGAAATAGCCCTGTTTTCAGGGCTTGTTCGGCGGCTGAACGTCCACCGTTTGGGCAATAGTCAACACAGCGTGGAGATAGTCGCAGTATCCTGCCATTTTCATGGAGCGGCGGTTGATCCTACGGACCGCGTGGGACAAAAGGAGTCAGCATGCCCATTACGGCAGCCAACGGCGCAACCTATACCGATAGTCAGATCCAGGCTTTTTTTGCCGGCAATCCCGGCGCGCGCGCCATTGCACTGCAGGCAGCCGCCCTGGGCCTGGGCATCAACCAGATCCAGCAGGCCCTGGCCATTGCCGGCCAGAACGTTTCGACGTCGGACATCAGCCAACTGGCATCCCAGAACGGATTTGCCTGGGGAGCGACCGGCGCACTGGTTGCCACCCCCTCCAGCGGCATCACCGTGCAGGGCACGTACTACACCCCGCAGCAAATCAGCGATTTTCTGGCGCAGGGTGGCGACCCCGTTCAGTTCGCCACCGCGCACGGTCTGACGGACACGGCGCAGATCACTGCCCTGGTGGCACAGGCGCGGGCGACTGCGGCGGCATGGGTGGCGCAAGAGGTAGCCAACCTGACCACGCAGCAGATTGCTGCACTGACCACCGCGCAGATTGGGGCCGCCCGCACGGACCAGATCGCCGCGCTGGCGACCAGCCAGATTACCGCATTGACCACCTCGCAAATTGCCGCCTTGCGCACCGAGCAGTTGGTCGCACTCAGTGCCAACCAAGTGGCGGCCCTGTCGGCAGAGGATATCGCTGCGCTTTCGCCGGCGGCCGTCACGGCGCTCGGCGACCGTCTCCCCGGCGCGGTAACGCAGCCTACCCAGACACTGACAACCACGTCCGTTCCCGCCCTGACCACCACGCAGGCCAGTGGCATCCTGACGACGGACCAGATCGCCGCGCTGCCGACGGACGTGATCGCGTCCTTGACGCCGGCAGACATCAGTTCGATGACAACCGACCAGTTTGCGGCCCTGACCACGGCGCAGATCACGGCGTTGAATACCAGCCAGATCAACCAGGGAATCACCACGTCGCAAGCCGTCGCGCTGCGGACCGATCAGGCCGCTACGCTGAACACCATCCAGGTGGTTGCCTTGACCACCAGCCAGCTTGCCGCCTTCGAAACCCGTGACCTTGTCGCGCTGACGACCGACGCGATTCATGCGCTGACGACGAATCAGGTCAATCACGGACTCACGACCGGGCAGGTTACCGCGCTCACCACCGCACAGATTGGCGCACTCACGGCAAACCAGGTGAGCGCACTCACCACCCAGGACGTGGTCGCCCTGACGACCAGCCAACTCGCTGCCCTGACAACGGCAGGTGTGGCCGGACTGACGGCGAACCAGGTCGGAACCTTGACGACGCAGGACGTCCAATCGCTCAGCACCGCTCAGGTGGCGGCACTCTCGACAAACGGCGTTGCCGCGCTGACGACCGACCAGATCAGCCAGAGCCTGAACACCGACCAGATCGTGGCAATGACCACCAGCCAGTTCGGCGCCTTGGGCTCCAGCCAGGTCGTGGCGCTGTCCACCGACCAGCTCGCAGCCGTTGAAACACGCGACATCGCTGCACTGAGCACGGCTGCCGTGGCGGCGCTGACAACCGATCAAATCAGCCAGGGTTTGAGCACCGATCAGGTGGCATCGCTGACCACGGCGCAGGTGGCCGCATTGACATCCGATCAGGTCGTGGCGCTGAGCACCGACCAAGTGGCGGCACTGCAATCAACACAGGTTGCCGCGTTGACCTCGACGCAGGTCCATGCACTTTCCACGCAGGACGTCCAATCGCTCAGCACCGCTCAGGTGGCGGCACTCTCGACAACCGGCGTTGCCGCGCTGACGACAGACCAGATCAGCCAGGGTTTGAGCACCGATCAAATGGCATCGCTGACCACGGCGCAGGTGGCCGCATTGACATCCGATCAGGTCGTGGCGCTGAGCACCGACCAAGTGGCGGCACTGCAATCAACACAGGTTGCCGCTTTGACCTCGACGCAGGTCCATGCACTTTCCACGCAGGACGTCCAATCGCTCAGCACCGCTCAGGTGGCGGCACTCTCGACAAACGGCGTTGCCGCGCTGACGACCGACCAGATCATCCAAGGCCTGAACACCGACCAGATCGTGGCACTCACCACCACCCAGTTTGGCGCCTTGGGCTCCAGCCAGGTCGTTTCGCTATCTACCGACCAGCTCGCAGCCGTTGAAACACGCGACATCGCTGCACTGAGCACGGCTGCCGTGGCGGCGCTGACGACAGACCAGATCAGCCAGGGTTTGAGCACCGGTCAAATGGCATCGCTGACCACGGCGCAGGTGGCCGCATTGACATCCGATCAGGTCGTGGCGCTGAGCACCGACCAAGTGGCGGCACTGCAATCAAAACAGGTTGCCGCTTTGACCTCGACGCAGGTCCATGCACTTTCCACGCAGGACGTCCAATCGCTCAGCACCGCTCAGGTGGCGGCACTCTCGACAACCGGCGTTGCTGCGCTGACGACAGACCAGATCAGCCAGGGTTTGAGCACCGACCAGATCGTGGCAATGACCACCACCCAGTTCGGCGCCTTGGGCTCCAGCCAGGTCGTGGCGCTGTCCACCGACCAGCTCGCAGCGGTAGAGACCCAGGACATTGCCGCGCTGAGCACGACTGCCGTGGCCGCGCTGACGACCGACCAGATCAGCCAGAGCCTGAACACCGATCAGATCGTGGCAATGACCACCAGCCAGTTCGGCGCCTTGGACTCCAGCCAGGTCGTGGCGCTGTCCACTGACCAGCTCGCAGCGGTGGAGACCCAGGACATTGCCGCGTTGAGCACGACTGCCGTGGCCGCGCTGACGACCGACCAGATCAGCCAGAGCCTGACCACCGACCAGATCGTGGCACTGACCACCACCCAGTTCGGCGCCTTGGACTCCAGCCAGGTCGTGGCGCTGTCCACCGACCAGCTCGCAGCGGTGGAGACCCAGGACATTGCCGCGTTGAGCACAGCTGCCGTGGCGGCGCTGACGACGGACCAGATCAGCCAAGGCGTTACAACGGATCAGATCGGTGCCTTGACGACGACGCAAGTGGCCGCGCTCACGACCGACCAGATCAGTGCCGGGGTAACCACCGACCAGATCGCAGCGATGCAGACCACCCAGATCGCATCCTTGACGACAGACCAGGTGGTGGCGTTGCGCACCGACCAGGTGGCCGCGCTGACCACCGAAGGCGCGGCGGCACTGGACACCCAGGACGTTGCCGTGCTGACCACCACGCAAATCCAGCTGGGCGTCACCACCAGCCAGGTCACTGCGCTGACCACCGACCAGATTTCGGCACTGACGCCCGAGCAGGTGATGGCGTTGACGCCCGACCAGTACGCGGCGATGAGCACCGACCAGACCGCCAATCTGGCGATGGGCTCGCCCATCGTGCTGGACCTCGATGGCGGCGGTGTTTCCACGACCAGCATCCGCAACGGCGTGCAGTTCGATATCTACGGCACCGGCGAGAAGGTCAACACCGGCTGGGTCTCGCCCGGCGACGGCCTGCTGGTGCTGGACCGCAATGGCGATGGCAGCATCAATGGCGGCGCAGAGCTGTTCGGCGTGGGCACCACCCTGGCCAGCGGCGAGAAGGCGAGCAATGGCTACCAGGCCCTGGCAGAACTCGATACCAGTGGCGACGGCCAGATCACGTCCGCCGACGGCGACTTCTCCCACCTGATGGTGTGGGTGGACGGCAACGGGGACGGCGTGAGCCAGTCTGACGAACTGCGCAGCTTGTCATCGCTGGGCATTGCGCAGCTGGATCTGCACGCGCAATCCACCTTCGCGGTGGACCAGGGCAATGTCATTGGCCTGGCCTCCGGCTACACCACCGCCGACGGCGCAACCCATGACATGGTCGACGTGTGGTTTGCCACCAGCACGGCAGCACCACAGCCCCCCAGCCTGGTGGACGCCATGGCATCGTTCATGGCCCGCGGCGGCGCGACCTCTGCAACCGCAGGTGCCCTGGACGCGACTGCACCGGGCAGCCCGTCTCCGACGCTGGCTGCAGTTGCCCCATCCAGCCTGAGTGACCTGGTCGATGCCATGCGGCAGTTCGACGCCAACGGCCAGCCGACGCTGACCGCCAGCGCGCCGTCGCTGGCTGTGCCCACCACGCTGGCGCTGGCACCCCATCCCAACCTGAACGTCGGAACACTGGCCAGCACTTCAGGCTAGGGGCTTGCCTTCGTCGGCCCCTGAGCCTTCTCGGCCTTTTCCACCTGCTCCAGCCACAGCGCCAACTCCTCAATCACCGCATCCGTGGCGCTGGTCAGCGCACGCACGCCGCCGGCTGCATCCGCCGCGTCCGCCGGGCGCTGCACCACGAAGCTGCGCTGGGCAACCAGGCGTTCCGTGCCCGTGGCGGCCTGACCAAGTGTGGCGCGCAGGCGCACCAGACCATTGCTTCGGCTGGCGGACTCAAACAGGTGGCTGAACTCGTCCAGCTCCAGGTGCAGGGACAGCGCCGCAGGCGGCACCACCATGCCCTGCGCGGCGTTGAGCACGGCGCGGCGCTGGCCCAGATGTTCACGCAGGCGCTGGCGCAGCAGTTGCGCGGGCGCCATGCTCCAGCGGGCCTGGGCGTAGGGGCGCAGCTGCTGGGCGTCGCTGTAGGCCAGACGGTACAGCACGGCAGTGCTGTCCAGCGCGGCGTTGGCATCGACCTCGGCCAACACCAGCGGCGGCAACGGTGCCAGGCGATTGCTACTGGTGCCAGCTACCGGGCCGGGGCCAAAGTCGTACACCAGCGCGCGCGGATGCGGCTGCAGTGGCGCGCAGGCGCCCAAGGCCAGGACCATACATACAAATAAGGCTCTAGCCCTCGTGGAATGTGCGTATACAGCTACTGATTTCATAGCAATTCCAGACAGATGGTGGGTGGCATGGGTGGATGGCGGCATGGGTAACCTCAGCGGGACTTGGGTTCGACAAAGCCGGGTTCGCCCGGGCCGGGCGGTACGGTGCCGTTGCCCAGCAACAGGGCTTGCGGGTTGTCGTTGACGGTCTCCACCGCGCGGCCGATGTGGCGCACGGTGCGGGCCGTGTCATCCACCGTGCGGTTGATGCGCGGCACCAGCGTGGCGTTGAGCGACTGGCCGGTAGCCAGCAGCGCGTCCGTGCCCTGGGTGATCTGGTCCAGCGTGCCGCCGGGGCCGTTCATGCGCTCGGACATCAGCCTAAAGGCGTCGGCCGACGCAGCCACGGATTCGGCACTCTGGCCCAGGCGCTCGGCATTCGATTTCAGGCTCTTCAGCGCGACGCTGGCGTCCTGTGTCAGTGCCGGCAGGTTGGCCTGCTGGGCCACCTGGCCGATGTTGGCCGCCGCCTGACCCAGGTTGCCAATGGCGTCCATCAGCTTCTTTTGGTTGGATGCGGCCAGCAATTGGTTGACCCGCTGGCTGGCCTCATCCAGCTGGTTGAGCAGGCCGGCGCCCTGGTCGGACAGGCGCGACATCAGGCTGGGGCGCATCGGGATGCGTGGCGGCCGGTCCTCATTGCTGGCCAGCGCCTGCGAGGCGCCGCCGGCGTCATCGAGCTGGATGAAGGCCAGCCCGGTCACACCCTGAAAGCCCAGTGTGGCAAAGGTGGTGGTGGTCATGGGCGCGGTGCCGTCCACGGAAAAACGCACCAGCACATGGCCGGTCTTTTCGGTGTCCAGCGTGATCGACAGCACGCGCCCCACGGTGACGCCCTTGTAGCGCACCGGTGCCTGCTCCTGCAGGCCGGTAACACCCTCGCGGCTGGATATCTCGAACAGGCGGTGCACACCGGTGTCACGCGTCAGCCAGGCGGCCAGCGCCACCAGCATGGCGGCCACCACCAGCACAAAGGCACCGGCGGCCAGGGCGTGGGATTTGTTTTCCATTTCGATTCGCTTTCTACACGGTAGAGGGGTGCTGGCGCAACAATTCCTGCGCACGCAGGCCCCGGCCCCCCAGGAAGAACTCCCGCACAAAGGGGTGGTCAAAGGCAATCACATCCTTGGGTGGCGCGTCCACGATGACGTGCTTGTCCGCCACCACCGCGACCCGGGTGCTGATCTCGTAGATGGTGTCCAGGTCGTGCGTGACCATGACCACCGTCAGGCCCAGTTCCTGGTGCAGGGAGCGCAGCAGGGCGCAGAACGCGTCCGAGCGGTCCGGGTCCAGGCCGGCGGTGGGCTCGTCCAGCAACAGCAGGGGCGGGTCCATGATCAGCGCACGCGCCAACGCCACGCGCTTGACCATGCCACCCGACAGGTCGGCCGGCATCTTGTGCGCGTGGGCCGGGTCCAGTCCCACCATCTGCAGCTTGACCATGGCAGCGTCGCGCACCAGATCCTGCGGCAGCGTGCCCAGCTCGCGCAGCGGGAAGGCAATGTTCTCCAGCACGGTGAAGGCCGAGTACAGCGCGCCCTGCTGGAACAGCATGCCCACGCGGCTGGCGGCGCCCATGCTGGTGAGTTGGGACGCCGCGCGCCCCAGCACCGTGATGCTGCCGCGCGCCGGCGCCTCCAGCCCCAGTATCTGGCGCAGGAGCGTGGTCTTGCCGCTGCCCGAGCCTCCGACGATGGACAGCAGCTCGCCACGGGCGATGGTCAGGTTCAGGTCCTTGTGGATCACGGCGTCCACGCCGGCGGTGCGGAACACCGTCCACAGGTTGCGGATGTCCACCACCGGCGCGGCGCCTATGCGATCTGCCGCCGGACCGCCCCAAGGCAGGTCAGCCCCCCCGGGGGGCAGCGACCCGTGCAACGGTGTAGCGTGGGGGCTCATATCCCGATGTCCTTGAAAACGACTGCGAACAAGGCGTCCACCAGGATGACCATGGTGATGCTGGTCACCACCGAGGACGTGGTGCCCTCACCCAGGCTTTGCGTGTTGGGCAGGATGCGCAGGCCGTAGTGGCAGCCGATCATCGCAATCATCACCCCGAACACCATGGACTTAGCCGTCGCGAGCCACAGGTTGGACACCAGCACCGCCTTGCCCAGCGCGGTCACAAAGTAGGCCGGCGTCAGGCCCATGACCACGTCGGCGGCCAGCATGCCGCCCAGCAGCGCGGCCAGCGTGGTCCACACCGCCAGCAGCGGCATGGCCAGCGCCATGGCCAGGGCGCGCGGCATCACCAGCCGAAAGCCCTGCGCAATGCCCATGACCTGCATCGCGTCCAGCTCCTCGGTGACGCGCATCACGCCGATCTGCGCCGTGATGGCCGAACCGGATCGCCCGGCAATCAGGATGGCGGCCAGCACCGGCCCGAGCTCGCGGATCAGCGAGATACCCAGGATGTTGACGATGAAGGCATCGGCCCCGAACTGGCGCAGCTGTTGCGACATCAGATACGCCAGCACCACGCCAATCAGGAAGCCCACCAGCGCGGTGATGGGCAAGGCGGTGGCGCCGATGCGGTAGATGTGGCCCGAGATGTCGCGCCACGGCCCGCTGCGCGGCGCGCGCAGCAACTGCAGCAGGTCCAGCAACAACTGGCCGACCAGGCGCACCGCGCCCAGCACGTGTTCCTCATGGCGCATGACCAGTTCGCCCAGGCGCAGGAACAAGCGCGACGGCGTGTTCCGGGGGCGTGGCGGCAGTACCGACGAGAAACGCGCCACCCGCTCGAACATGGCTTGCTGGGCCGCACTGGTGTGCAGGACATCGGGCCACTGGCGAAACCACGCATTCCACAACAGCTGGGCACCGGTGTGGTCCAGCCGCTGCACACCGCGCAGGTCCCACTGCCAGTCGCGCCAGTCCTGCGGAAGGGCCTTGAGCGCGGCCTGCACACCATCCCAGTGGTCGGGGTCGGCCAGTGACGCGGCGGTCCAGCGGCCGAGCACGCGCGCACACCGGCCTTCGGGCGTTTGCTCGAATGCGAGGTGGGGGCGGGAGTCCTCCATGAAGGCCTTTCTCCGGGAAGGTACTGTGCTGGGTGCCAGCGCTGACCGCATGGTACAGGCTGGCGCGCGCCGTGCACAATGGCTGCCTCTGCCCCCAAGGAGTTGCCATGCCATCTGCTGCCACCCTCTCCCGCCGTGCTCCCCGCCGCTTCTGGGGCTGGGGCCAGGCCGACGCCGCGCTGGACGCGCGCGAGCAGGCCACGGTCAGGACCATGGTCGAACAGCTGGAGGTTCCCTATGCCGAGCGGCCCGTGCCACAGGTGGGTGAATTCACCCTGGCGCCACCGCGCGTGGCGCCGCCGTCCGCGCTGGCGCGCCAGTTCTCCGCCACCCCGCTGGACCGGCTCAACCACAGCGTGGGCAAGAGCTACGCCGACCTGGCGCGCATGTGGTTGCGCGCTGCGCCCACGCCTCCGGACTGGGTGGCGTTTCCCGACGACGAACAAGCCGTCATCGACATCCTGGACTGGGCACAGAGCCACAATGTGGCGGTCATTCCCTACGGCGGCGGCAGCAGCGTCTGCGGCGGTGTGGAGGCCGCCGTGGGCGATGGCTATGCCGGCGTGGTATCGCTGGACCTGGAGCGCCTGAACCGTGTGCTGGAGGTCGACCCCGTGAGCCGGGCGGCGCGCATCCAGGCCGGCGCACTGGGGCCGGAGCTGCAGGCGCAACTCAAGCCCCACGGACTGACGCTGCGCCACTTCCCGCAGAGCTTTGAGTTCTCCACGCTGGGGGGCTGGATCGTGACCCGGGCCGGTGGGCACTACGCCACGCAATACACCCACATCGATGACCTGGTGGCGTCCACCCGTCTGGTGACACCCGCCGGCGTGGTGCAGACCCGCCGCCTGCCCGGCTCCGGTGCCGGCCCGGCGCCCGACCGGCTGGTGCTGGGTTCCGAAGGCACGCTGGGCGTGCTGACCGAGGCCTGGGTGCGCCTGCAACAGCCTCCGGTGTTCCGCGCCTCCGCCTCGATCCGCTTTGCCGACTACTTTGCCGCGGCGCGTTGCGTGCGGGCGTTGGCGCAGTCGGGCCTGAACCCGGCCAACTGCCGGCTGCTCGATCCGCTGGAGACCGTTTTCTCCGGCGTCGGCGACGGCCGCTTTGCGGTGCTGGTGCTGGGCTTCGAGTCGGCCGACCATCCGCTGCAGGCCTGGATGGAGCGTGCACTGGAGCTGGTGCGCGACCATGGTGGCGTCTACGACACCGACGCCGTGGCACGCTCACTGTCCAGCCACAGCGGCGACGAACACCGCAGCGGCGCGGCTGGCGCCTGGCGCGACGCCTTCCTGCGCATGCCCTACTGGCGCGACCCCGCCGTGGGCCTGGGCCTGATCATGGACACGTTCGAGACCGCCGTTCCCTGGGACCGGTTCGAGGCGTTTTATGCATCCATCAAGGCCGACGTGGGCGCGGCAATTGCGCGCGCCACCGGCCAGGAGGCGCTGCTGTCCTGCCGCCTCACGCACGTGTACCCGGACGGGCCGGCGCCCTACTTCACCTTCGCCGCACGCGGCGCGGCCGATGCCAGCGTGGCCAGCGCCCTGGCGGCCTGGCGCGACATCAAGCTGGCGGCCAATGCGGCGGTGGTTACGCACGGCGGCACCATCACGCACCACCACGCGGTGGGACGCGACCACCGCAGCGGCTACGAGCGCGAGGTGCCGCCGCTGGTGCGCCAGATGCTGGCCGCAGCCAAACAGGTGGCCGACCCGCACGGCATCATGAACCCCGGCGTGCTGCTGGACCCGACAGGCCGCGCCGTGGGCATGACCGGCGCGCTGGCTCGGCCGGGCTGAGTCCGCATTAATCGGCCAGCGCAAACAGCAGCCAGGCCGCCAGCGCGGAAATGCCGACCGGTATGCCAATGCGCTCCAGACTGGAGACCGCATCGCCGGCGATGATTTCCACCGGCACCGTGGTGCGCTCCAGCACCTGGTTGGTGGTGGATGCTTCCAGCATGCGCGTCAGCGAGTTCTTGCGCGCCGTGCCCATGACGATGTGGTCGCAGCCCATGCGGCGCGCGGTTTCGGTGATGGCCTGCGCCTTGTTGCCCACCGCCACGTGCACGGTGTAGGGCAAGTGAGCCCCGTCGAGCATGCGGCGCACGTTGCGCATCGCCTTGGCCGCCTCGTCGCGGTGGTAGCCGTCACGGTTCTTGCGGCTGACAAACTGGGCCACATGGCGCGACAGCGGCGTCTGCACATTGAGCAGGTGCACCTCCAGCGCCGGGTTGCCCTTGAAGGCGTGCAGCACATGGCGCGCCGCGTGCTGGGAGTTGCGCGAGCCATCGACGGGAAGCAGGACCTTGTCCATGGTGGTGTCTCCTTTCGGTTCAGAGGATGCATCGGATGCCGTGCCCGGTTGCTGGCGCAGGCTGGCCAGCCGCGCGTGGATGCGCAATTCGAGCCGTCGGTGGTTTTCCGCAAGCCCGGCCCACAACACGCCCAGCACGGTGGCGCCATAGGCCAGCGGCAGCAGCGCGGCATGGGGTTCCAACGCCTTGTGCACCAGTGGCTCGGCAGTCATCATCTTCACGGCGGTGAACGCCAGCACACCGGCGCCCAGGTAGACCAGCGCCGGGTAACGCTCCACGTAGCGCAGCAAGACACTGCTGCCCCATACCAACACCGGGATGCTGATCAGCAGGCCCAGCACCACCAGCAGAAAGCTGCCGTGCGCCGCGCCGGCCACGCCCAGCACGTTGTCCACGCCCATGACCATGTCGGCCACGACGATGGTGCGGATGGCACCCCAGAAGGTGTTGGCCGCCTTGATCTGCGGCCCGTCTCCATGCCCGTGCTCGGGGATCAGCAGCTTGTAGGCAATCCAGACCAGCATGGCGCCACCGGCAAACAGCAGCCCCGGAAACTTGAGCAGCCACACCACCACCAGCGTCAGCAGGCTGCGCACCACGACCGCGCCCAGCGCACCCCAGACCATGGCGCGGCGCTGCAGGTGGCGCGGCACATTGCGCGCCGCCAGTGCGATGACGATGGCGTTGTCGCCCGCCAGCACCAGGTCAATCACCACGATGGCGGCCAGCGCCGCCAGAAAATCCATACCCAGCCCATCCATGTTCCACACTCCTTGGGGACGAGTCTAGACAGGCCCCGTGGCACCGACAAGTCGAATCGCCGGGGTCCATGCATCGGTATTTTCGAAGTATCCCCGTTCCGCCCCGGTTCGACACTTGGGGCAAAATAGGGCACCAGCCCTCGCAGACAGTGCGCAGGCAGCTACCAAATTCATAGCAATTCAGGAGACACCATGAACACCCCCAGCAGCCCCTTCACCTCCACCCCTGAACTCTCGGCCGAGCAGCGCGGCGCCGTTCTGTGGCTGACCATCACCCGCGAGGAGCGGCGCAATGCCATGAGCCACGGCGTGCTGGCCGCGATGGCGCAGGCCATCACCGCAGCCCAGACGGAGCGCAGCGTGCGCGCCATCGTCATCACCGGCGCCGGCGCCAAGGCATTCTGCGCCGGCGCCGACCTGCAGTCCGCCAAGGCCTTCACCACCGACTACTCCGAACCCCACGGCCACCTGGCCCAAGTGCTGCGCGTGGCCAAGGCCAGCACGGTGCCGCTGATCGCCCGCGTCAACGGCGCCTGCATGGCCGGCGGCATGGGCCTGATGAGCATGTGCGACATGGCAGTAAGCGCCAGCCACGCGGTGTTCGGCCTGCCCGAGGTGAAGGTGGGTGTGTTCCCGGCCCAGGTGCTGAGCGTGCTGCAGCACCTGATCCCCAAGCGCAAGCTGGCGGAGATGTGCCTGACCGGCGAGCCCATCACATCAGCCCAGGCGCTGGAATACAACCTGGTCAACTACGTGGACGACGATGTGGACGCCAAGCTGCAGTGGCTGCTGGACCGTCTGCTGGACAAGTCCCCCGCCGCGATCCGCCGCGGCCTGTACACCATGAAAAAGGCGGAGGCCATGTCGTTCGAGGAAAGCATGTCCTTCACCGAAAGCCAGATCGCCCTGTTCACGCTGACCGAAGATGCCAAGGAAGGGCAGAAGGCGTTCCAGGAGAAACGCAAGCCGGTCTGGGCCGGGCAATAGGCGCAGCGCGGCAGCGCGCGTTTGCGTCAGGTTTTTGACACTGTGCGGCTTGCATAATGTTTTGCGCTGCCAGAACAGCGAAGAAGAACAACTAGGAGACTGGACATGTTGACCCTGCTCGTGGCCATATTTGTGCTCGCCTACGCGGCCATCGCGTTGGAGCATCCGCTCAAGATCAACAAATCGGCGACCGCCTTGATCGGCGCAGGCCTGCTGTGGACCATCTACGCCCTGATGTCCGGCACCCCGACCATGGTGGGCGCGGAGCTGGGTGACTCGCTGATGGGCACGGCGCAGATCGTGTTCTTCCTGATTGGGGCCATGACCATCGTCGAGGTGGTGGACGCGCACGACGGTTTCTACGTCATCACCTCGCGCATCCGCACGGCCAGGCTGTCGTCGCTGATGTGGATGGTGGGCATCGTCACCTTCTTCCTCAGCGCCATCCTGGACAACCTGACCACCACCATCGTCATGATCTCGATGATGAAGAAGCTGCTGGACAAGCACGACGACCGTCTGTTCTTTGCCGGCATCATCGTGATTGCGGCCAACGCCGGTGGCGCCTGGACGCCGATTGGCGACGTCACCACCACCATGCTGTGGATTGGCGGGCAGGTCACGTCCTGGAGCATCATGCGGTCGGTGTTCCTGGCCTCCATCGTCAGCCTGCTGATCCCGCTGCTGATCACCGCGCGGGTGCTGGGCGACCGCCCGGTGGTCTCGCCACCGCGCCCGCAAGGCGCTTCGGTGCGCCACACGACGGCGTTTGAGAAGAACCTGATGTTCTTCATGGGCCTGGGCATCCTTGTGCTGGTGCCGGTGTTCAAGACGCTGACCCATCTGCCGCCCTTCATGGGCATTCTGTTCGGGCTGGGCATCCTGTGGGCGGTGGGTGATCTGGTCCACAAGAACAAGGCCGATGACGACAAGGAGCATCTGACCCTGGTGAACGCGCTGACCCGCATCGATATGGCGTCGGTGGTGTTCTTCATCGGCATCCTGCTGGCCGTGGCCACACTGGAGCACACCCACATCCTGTCCTCGCTGGCCCAGTGGCTGGACCAGCATGTGGGCCGCCAGGACGTGATCGTGCTGCTGATTGGCATGGTCAGCGCCGTGGTGGACAACGTGCCGCTGGTGGCGGCCTCCATGGGCATGTACCACCTGGCACAGTACCCGGCCGACAGCTTCCTGTGGGAATTCCTGGCCTACTGCGCCGGCACCGGTGGCTCCATCCTGATCATCGGCTCGGCCGCAGGTGTGGCGGCGATGGGCCTGGAGAAGATCCACTTCTTCTGGTACATGAAGAGGATCAGCGGTCTGGCCCTGGTGGGCTATCTGGCGGGCGCGGCGGTCTATGTGGCGCAGTACCGGCTGATGCACTGATTTCCCCATGCCGGTGGTTTAGGATGGGGCATGAGCGAAACCACCTTTGACTACATCATCGTCGGCGCCGGCACGGCCGGCTGCCTGCTGGCCAACCGCCTGAGCATGGACGCCTCCAAGCGGGTGCTCCTCATCGAGGCCGGCCGCAAGGACGACTACCACTGGATCCACATCCCGGTGGGCTACCTCTACTGCATCGGCAATCCGCGCACCGACTGGCTGTACAACACCGAGCCCGACGCCGGGCTGAACGGCCGCTCGCTGCGCTACCCGCGCGGCAAAACGCTGGGCGGCTGCAGCAGCATCAACGGCATGATCTACATGCGTGGCCAGGCCCGTGACTACGACCAGTGGGCGCAACTGGTGGGTGACGCCAACTGGGGATGGAACCACTGCCTGCCCTACTTCATGCTGCACGAAGACCACCACAAGGGCGCCAACCCGCTGCATGGCGCAAAGGGCACGGCACCCGCCCTGATGCACAAGGACGGCAACCCCTACCGCCAACTGCTGCGCCACCACAATGCCGGTGGCGAGTGGCGGGTGGAGAAGCAGCGCCTGCGCTGGGACGTGCTGGACGCATTTGCGCAGGCCGCGGTGCAGGCCGGCATTCCCGCCACCAACGACTTCAACCGCGGCGACAACGAGGGTGTGGGTTATTTCGAGGTCAACCAGAAGGCCGGCTGGCGCTGGAACACGGCCAAGGCCTTCCTGCGCCCCACCTGCTACGCCCGCCCCAACTTCGAACTGTGGAACAGCGCCCAGGTCGCCAAGCTGCTGCTGGAACGCGCCGATGCCGATGCGCCGCTGCGCTGCACCGGCGTGCAGGTCTGGGACGGCCACAGCATGGTCAACGCCACGGCGCGCGCCGAGGTCATCCTCTGTGCCGGAGCCATCGGCTCGCCGCAGATCCTGCAGCTCTCGGGCCTGGGCCCGGCCGAGCGGCTTGCGCCGCTGGGGGTGCGGGTGGAGAAGGACATCCCCGGCGTCGGCGAGAACCTGCAGGACCACCTGCAGATCCGCGCCGTCTTCAAGGTCAGCCATACCACCACGCTCAACACCCAGGCCAACTCCCTGTGGGGCAAGGCCCGCATCGGACTGGAGTACGCCTTGCAGCGCACCGGCCCGATGAGCATGGCGCCCAGCCAGTTGGGGGCCTTCACCCGCAGCGACCCCGACCAGCCCTACGCCAACCTGGAGTACCACGTACAACCGCTGAGCCTGGAAGCCTTTGGCCAGCCTCTGCACACCTTCAACGCCATCACCGCCAGTGTGTGCAACCTGAACCCGACCAGCCGCGGTACGGTGCACATCCGCTCCGCCCAGTTCGAGGATGCGCCGGCCATTGCGCCCAACTACCTCAGCACCGACGCCGACCGCAGAATAGCCGCCGACTCGCTGCGCCTGACACGCCGGATCGTGGCGCAACCGGCGCTGCAGAAGTACCAGCCAGAGGAGTACAAGCCCGGCACGCAGTTCCAGACGGACGCCGAGCTGGCCAAGCTGGCCGGTGACATTGCCACCACGATCTTCCATCCGGTCGGCACGACCAGGATGGGCCGCGAGGAAGACCCCATGGCAGTCGTCGATGCACGCCTGAAGGTGCACGGCGTGGCCGGCCTGCGCGTGGTGGATGCCGGCGTCATGCCGCTCATCACCAGCGGCAACACCAACTCTCCGACGCTGATGATTGCCGAGAAGGCGGCCCAGTGGATCATGGAAGATGCGCTGGCGGCAATGAAGGGTTAATCCCGATGTGCAAACTGCTCGCGGCCTTTACAGTTGCGTCACTCAAAGGTAAACGGCAACTGCAGCCAGATGGAATAAGAGGCCGAGGAGACGGCAAGCAACAACCAAAAATTTCTGCATCCACCATGAGATGCGGCTCTACGAAGCACTGACTTGGTCAGTGCTTTTTTTTTGCCGCGCCAGAAGGCACTCTACGGGCCGGGCCCTTCCATCTCGACAGCCGGGTCCAAGAACCATTCAGGCCTCCAGCCCTCGTAGAATATGCTTAGCAAGCTATCAATTAAATAGCAGAGGTCAAACGGCAAGCAATGCGAGAATCCTTGCATGGAAATGATTGTTGTATCGCTGGCCTCGCTGCTGGCCGGTTTTGTGGACTCCATCGTCGGCGGCGGCGGCCTGATCCTGGTGCCCGCGCTGTTTGCCGTCTTCCCCACCACCCACCCCGCCACGCTGTTCGGCACCAACAAGGGGGCCTCGGTCTGGGGCACCAGCATCGCCACCGTGCAGTACAGCCGCCGCGTACAGATGCGCTGGCATGCGCTGGCGCCGGCGGCGGCGGTGTGCTTTGCCGCCTCGCTGGGCGGCGCCTGGCTGGTGACGGTCGTCTCGCCCGACTACCTGCGCAAGGCCCTGCCCCTGGTGCTGCTGGCAGTGCTGGCCTACACGCTGACCAAGAAGGAACTGGGGCGCGACCATGCACCGCGCTTTGGCGGCCAGCAGGAAGCCCTGGTGGCCTGCGGCATTGGCGCCGTCATCGGTTTTTATGACGGCTTCTTCGGACCCGGCACCGGCAGCTTCTTTGTCTTTCTTCTGGTGCGGCTGCTGGGCTATGACTTCCTGAACGCCTCGGCCGGAGCCAAGCTGCTCAACACCGCGTCCAACCTGGCGGCCATTCTGCTGTTCGCGCTCAAGGGCCATGTGTGGTGGCATTTCGTGGTGGCGATGGCGGTGGCCAATGTGCTGGGCAGCCTGGCCGGCACGCATCTGGCACTCAAGCACGGCACGGGCTTTGTGCGCGGCGTGTTCATTGCCGTGGTGTCGGCGCTGATCCTCAAGACGGGATACGACGCCTTCTTGCGCTGAATGCCCTTCGCAGCGCTCCTTAGCGCGATGCGGCCGCGGCCGTGCCAACCGGGGCACTGGCGGGAGCACTCGCAGGCACCGACGTCGCGTTGGCACCGGGCGGCATGGCCGCAGCGGTTGCCCCGCCGCGTGGCCACGGCACATCGGCAGCTACCAGTGGCTTGCCGATGGGGGCGGCAGCCAGCCCTTTGCGGACGGCGGCCATGTCCTCGTCATTGGGATACTGCCCGAGCAGCCAGTAGTCGAATACCCGGCGCGCGATGGGCGCGGCGGACCCGGAGCCCCAGCCTGCGTTCTCCACAATCAGTGCCAGCGCGATCCTCGGGTTTTCAACCGGGGCAAAGGCCACGTAGAGGGCATGGTCGCGCTTGTGCTCGTCGGCCTTGACGCTGCTGTACTTCTCACCGGCGCGCAGGCCGATGGCCTGAGCCGTGCCCGTCTTGCCGCCACTGGTGTAGCCGGCGCCGGCAAATACCTTGGCCGAGGTTCCCTCCATCGTCACGCCATGCATCGCGTTGCGGATCACATCCACGTGCTCGGGCTTGAGGGGCAGGGGGGTGAGCGCATCGCCGGCAACCTGCTGGGTCGTGTGCTGGACCACGTCCTTGATTTCGCGCACCAGGTGCGGCTTGAAGCGCAGGCCCCCGGAGGCAATGGTCGAGTAGGCGGTGGCCATCTGCAGCATGGTGAAGTTGTTGTAGCCCTGGCCAATGCCGAGCGAAATCGTTTCGCCGGCGAACCACTTCTGCTGCTCGGGCTTACGGAATTTCCGGCGCTTCCAATCCGTTGACGGCAGGTCGCCGGTGACCTCGCCCATCAGATCGATGCCGGTGAGGCGGCCCAGGCCAAAGGGCTCCAGCTGGTCGTGGATCAGGTCCACACCCATTTCGTTGGCAAGGCTGTAGAAGTAGACGTTGGATGAGGTGACGATGGCCAGGCGCATGTCCTTCGCGCCGGGGCGGTCGGTCTCGGGGCTGCCGAAGGTGCGCCCGCCAAAGCTGTAGGTCAGGTTGTCCTGGATGACCACGTTAGCCGCGCGCTTGCCGCTGTTGAGTGCCGCCATCGCCATCAGGGGCTTGAAGGTCGAGCCGGGCGGATAGGTGCCGCGCAGCGCGCGGTTGAGCAGCGGCTTGTCGACGTCTTCGTTCAGCGCGGCCCAGCTTTCGGAGTCGATGCCATCGACAAAGAGGTTGGGGTCGAAGGTCGGCTTGGACACGAAGGCCAGCACCTCGCCATTGCGCGGATCGATCGCCACCATGGCGCCGCGGCGGTCGCCGTACATGTCCTCGACCAGCTTTTGCAGCTTGATGTCGATGGACAGCTCCACCTTGTTGCCCGGCGTCGACGGCGTGCTGGCGAGCTTGCGCATGGCGCGCCCGCCGGCCGAGGTCTCGACCCGTTCCACGCCGGTGGTGCCGTGCAGTTGGGTTTCGAAGTTCTGTTCCACCCCGAGCTTGCCGATGTATTCGGTGCCCCGGTAGTTGGCCTGGTTGTCGTCGTCCTCGATCTTGGCCTTCTCCGCCTGGTTGATGCGGCCGATGTAGCCGATCACATGGCTGGCCAGCTCACCGTAGGGGTAGTTGCGAAACAGCCGCGCCTTGATTTCCACGCCAGGAAAGCGAAAACGCTGTGCAGCAAAGCGCGCCACCTCGGTATCGGTCAGGCGGGTGCGGATGGGCAGTGACTCAAAGCTCTTGGACTCTTCCAGCAGCCTCTTGAAGCGACGCCGGTCACGCGCAGCGATGTCGATCACCTTGCCCAACTCATCCGCCGTGGCTTCCCAGCCGGTCAGCGTCTTGGCGGGTGTGATCTCCAGCGTGTAGGCCGAGTAGTTGCTGGCCAGCACGATGCCGTTGCGGTCGGTGATCAGCCCGCGGTTGGGCACGATGGGCACGATGGAGGTGCGGTTGCTCTCGGCCTGCGCGCGCAGGTCGTCGTGCCGCACCACCTGCAGGTAGACCAGCCGTGCCGCCAGCAGGGCAAAACACACCAGAACCAGGACGCTGACGGCGAATACGCGCGTGCGAAACCGCGCCAGGTCCATCTCGATGTTGCGGATTTCCGTCATAGCCAGCTATGGCAGACGAACGCCGCCGGGCCGCCCCAAGGCGTGAGGACCCCCATGGGGGGCAGCGCAGCACACGAAGTGGCAAGCGTGGGGGCCATCTCTCTACAAGGGACGGTTGGCATCGGGGTCCGGCGCGCGCAGTTGGGGTGCCAGCAGCACCACGCTGGCCACTGGCCACAGCACGGCTTCCGCCACGGGCGCCAGCAACATCCACCAGCCAGGAAAGGAGCCCCCGGTGGCCATGCGCACCGCCAGCTCCACCGCGTGGGCCACCGCAAACAGCGGGAACACCTGGGCGGCCTGTGAAGGCACCGAAAACCACAGCAGGCGGCGGTGGATGGTAATGGCGAAAAAGCTCAGCACCGTGTAGGCCAGCGCATGCTGTCCCAACAGCCCCCCCTGGTGCACATCCATCAACAGGCCAAACACAAAGGCACCACCGATGCTGATGCGCAGCGGCTGGTGCACGGTCCAGAACACCAGCACCACGGCCAGCAGGTCGGGCGTCCACGCGGCGCGGCCCCACAGCCCCATGTTCTGCAGCATGTTGAGCAGCATGGCGGCAATCAGGCTGCCCCAGATGAAGAGGGGGTTGGCGGGCAGCAGCAGTTGCTGGCCGGGGCGCATGATCATTTCGGACCTCCCTTGCGGGCTGGCGCGGCGGCTGGCGGCTCCGGTGCGGGGCGCGGCGGCACCTGTGTGAACACGGGGTCCAGCACCATCACATGGCCCGAGCCGGACACCAGTGCCAGCGGCACGCAGTAGATGCGGGCAAACACCGCATCCACGCGGCGCTCTACCTTTTCCACACGGGCCACCGGCAGGCCGGGCGGATACACACCGTCCACGCCGCTGGTGGTCAGCAGATCGCCGGCGGCAACGTCGGCATTGGCCGCCATGAAGCGCAGCTCTATCGCGTCGGCATGCAGGGATGCATCGCCATAGGCCACGCCACGTGCGCCAGTGCGCGTGTTGAGCACGGGAATGGCGTGGTCGCGGTCGGTGACCAGCGTCACTTCACTCACCATCGGATAGACCCGCGTGACCTGGCCCAGCACGCCCGACTCATCGAGCACGGGGGCGCCCAATCCCACCTTGTCGGCCAGGCCCTTGTCGATGATGACCTTGCGACTGTAGGGATCAGCCGCGTCGTAGATGACCTGAGCGGCCATCGCGGGCGCCTGCAGGCGCTCGCGCAGTCCCAGCAGCTTGCGCAGGCGCTGGTTTTCCAGTGACAGCTGTTCGACCTGGTTGGCGCGCTGCGACTGCAGGTTGTGCTTGCGGATGGCGTCGTCCTGTGCGGCCCTGGCGGCCGACAACGACGAGAAGTACTGGGTGATTTCCTGGTACGCGAGCACTGGCCTGAGCGCCAGCCACTGCGCCGGATACAACACGCCGGCCAGCACCACACGCAATGGCTGCATGACCTTGAAGCGGGAGTCCGCCACCATGAGGAACAGCGCCAGGGCGCTGCAGACCGCCAGCTTGGACAGGGCCGAGGGCCCCTGCCGGAAAAAGGGCGGAGGTTCCCTGTCCAGCGTACCCAGTGGCATCGCTGTACCTGACGCTTATTCGCTGGTGAAAATGGAGCCCAGGCGCTCCATCTGCTCCAGCGCAATGCCGCAACCGCGCACCACGCAAGTCAGCGGGTCTTCAGCCACCAGCACCGGCAAGCCGGTTTCTTCGGCCAGCAGGCGGTCCAGATCACGCAGCAGTGCGCCACCGCCGGTCAGCATCATGCCGCGGTCGGCAATGTCGGCACCGAGTTCGGGCGGGGTCTGCTCCAGCGCGTTTTTGACGGCGGAGACGATGTTGTTGAGCGGGTCGGTCAGGGCTTCCAGAATTTCGTTGGAAGAGATCGTGAAGCTGCGCGGCACACCTTCGGAAAGGTTGCGTCCACGCACTTCCATTTCCTTGACCTCGGAACCGGGGAAGGCGGAGCCGATCTGCTTCTTGATGGATTCGGCAGTGGGCTCACCAATCAGCATGCCGTAGTTGCGGCGGATGTAGTTGATGATGGCCTCGTCGAACTTGTCGCCGCCGACGCGGACCGAGCCCTTGTAGACCATGCCACCCAGCGAGATGACGCCAACCTCGGTGGTACCGCCACCGATGTCCACCACCATCGAGCCCGATGCCTCCGACACCGGCAGACCGGCACCAATCGCCGCGGCCATGGGTTCTTCGATCAGGTACACATCGCTGGCGCCGGCGCCCAGGGCCGATTCACGAATGGCACGGCGCTCCACCTGGGTGGAGCCGCAGGGCACGCAGATGATGATGCGCGGGCTGGGGCGGAAAATGCCGCGCGGATGCACCATCTTGATGAACTGCTTGAGCATCTGCTCGGTGACCGTGAAGTCGGCAATCACGCCGTCTTTCATGGGGCGGATGGCTTCAATGTTGCCAGGCACCTTGCCCAGCATGGCCTTGGCTTCCTTGCCGACGGCCTGGATGGTTTTCTTGCCTTGGGGGCCGCCCTCGTGGCGGATCGCGACCACCGAAGGTTCGTCCAACACAATGCCCTGGCCGCGTACAAAAATCAGGGTGTTGGCCGTACCTAAGTCAATGGCCAGGTCGGTAGAAAAGTACCGACGGAAAGATCCAAACATCAAACATCCTCTCGGGCACGAAAGGCGCTTCGGCCCTTCATCACCACTGTTTTTTCGTTAAAAAATCGTAAGTTTGACGTCAAGCAAGGCAATTTTGCGTGACTTGCGCCAAAGGCAGGATAATAACCGATTGCCCTTGAACAACCCTCTCCAAAGGACCCGTTCGGGCCTGAATTACCTTTGGTTTCACCTCAATACGCACCATGTCACTGACATCTACCGATATCGCCCGCATTGCCAATCTGGCACGCCTGGAGCTGGAGCCCGCAGAGAGTGAGCGCATGCTCACACAAATGAACAATTTTTTCGACATCGTGGAGCAGATGCGAGCGGTGGACACCACGGGGATAGCACCCTTGGCCCACCCCGTGGTAGTGCTGTCGGACATCGCGCTGCGCCTGCGTGAGGATGCGGTGAGCGAGCCCAACCAGCGCGAAGCCAACCAGAAGAGTGCCCCGGCCGTGGAGAACGGGCTGTTCCTGGTCCCCAAGGTAATCGAATAGAGAAATGCCCTTGTGGGTCAGGCCACTCGTTCAAGTGATGTGCTCTGACCCCAACTGATTGAAAAAGATGACGCAATCCCAAACCGCTTCAACCGAACTGCACGACCTGAGCGTGCACGCCTTGACCCAGGCTCTGGCCACCAAGCAGGTGTCGGCCGTCGAGGTCGCCCAGCATTTCCTGGACCGCGCCAACAAGCACGCTAACCTGGGTGCCTTTGTTGCCATCCAGCCGGAAACCACGTTGGCCCAGGCCCGCGCTGCCGATGCACGCATCGCCAACGGCACGGCCGGAACGCTGGAAGGTATGCCCGTGGCGCACAAGGACATCTTTGTGACCCGGGATTTCCCCACCACGGCCGGCTCGCGCATCCTGCACAACTACCAGTCGCCGTTTGACGCCACCGTCGTTTCCAAACTGGCGGCACAGGGCGTGGTGACATTGGGCAAGCTCAACTGCGACGAGTTCGCGATGGGCTCCAGCAACGAGAACACCGCTATCTGCGCCGTCGGCCACACCCAGGTGGAGCCGGTGCGCAACCCGTGGAACACCGAGCGTATTCCGGGCGGCTCGTCCGGCGGCAGCGCGGCGGCCGTGGCGGCCCGCCTGGCTACTGCCACCACCGGCACCGACACCGGTGGCTCGATCCGCCAGCCGGCCTCGTTCTGCGGCATCACCGGCATCAAGCCGACCTATGGCCGCGCCAGCCGATACGGCATGGTGGCCTTCGCCTCCAGCCTGGACCAGGCCGGCCCGATGGCCCGCTCGGCGCAGGATTGCGCGCTGCTGCTGTCCGCCATGTGCGGCCCCGACCCGGACCGCGATTCGACGTCGCTGGATGTACCGACCGAGGACTTCTCGCTCAAGCTCAACGAATCCCTGGATGGCCTGCGCATCGGCATTCCCAAGGAGTTCTTTGGCGAGGGCTTGGCCGCCGACGTGCGCACGGCCATCGACGCTGCCTTGAAGGAATACGAAAGGCTGGGCGCCAAGCTGGTGCCGATCACACTGCCGCGCACCGATCTGTCGATTCCCGTGTACTACATCATTGCGCCGGCGGAGGCCAGCTCCAATCTTTCCCGCTTCGACGGCGTGAAGTTTGGCCACCGTGCCAAGAACTACAGCGACCTGGCCGACATGTACAAGAAGACCCGGGCCGAGGGCTTTGGCGACGAGGTCAAGCGCCGCATCATGATCGGCACCTATGTGTTGTCGCACGGCTACTACGACGCCTACTACCTGCAGGCGCAAAAGATCCGCCGCATGATCGCCGACGACTTCCAGAACGCGTTCAAGGACTGCGACCTGATTGCCGGCCCGGTGGCCCCCACCGTGGCCTGGAAGATCGGCGCCCACAAGGACCCGCTGGCCGACTACCTGGCCGATATCTTCACGCTGCCCGGTTCGTTGGCCGGCCTGCCCGGCATGAGCGTGCCGGTGGGCTTTGGCGCGGACGGCATGCCGGTCGGCATGCAGCTGCTGGGCAATTACTTCCAGGAAGCGCGCCTGCTCAATGCCGCGCACCGCTTCCAGCAAGCCACCGACTGGCACGCACGCAAGCCCGAGGGCGTCTGACATGAGCGAGACCATGAACACATTTGAAGCACAACAACAGGGCCGCCCGACCGGTCCGCTGGTGCACGGCTATGAAGTCATCATCGGCTTCGAGACGCACGCCCAACTGTCGACCGCGAGCAAGATTTTCAGCCGCGCTTCCACCGCATTTGGCGCCGAGCCCAACACCCAGGCCTGCCCCGTGGATCTGGCCCTGCCTGGCACGCTGCCGGTCATGAACAAGGGCGCGGTCGAACGCGCCATCGAGTTCGGCCTGGCAGTGAACTCGCACATCGCCGAACGCAGCATCTTTGCGCGCAAGAACTACTTCTATCCCGACTTGCCCAAGGGCTACCAGATCAGCCAATTCGAGATTCCCGTGGTGCAGGGCGGCGTGGTCGAATTTTTCCTCGGTGACGAGAAGAAGACTGTGCGCCTGGTGCGCGCCCACCTGGAAGAAGATGCCGGCAAGTCGCTGCACGAGGACTTCATCGGCCAGACCGGCATCGACCTGAACCGCGCCGGCACGCCGCTGCTGGAGATCGTCACCGAGCCCGACATGCGCTCCTCGCTTGAAGCCGTGGCCTACGCCAAGGAGCTGCACAAGATCGTCACCTGGATCGGCATCTGCGACGGCAACATGCAGGAAGGGTCGTTTCGCTGCGATGCCAACGTCTCGGTGCGCAAGCCGGGCCAGCCTCTGGGTACGCGCCGCGAGATCAAGAACCTGAACAGCTTCAAGTTCATGCAGCAAGCGATTGACTTTGAAATCCGTTGGCAAATTGAGCAGATCGAAGACGGGCACGCGATTCAGCAAGCCACCGTCTTGTTCAACCCGGACACGGGCGAAACCCGCGCCATGCGCACCAAGGAAGATGCCGCGGACTACCGCTACTTCCCCGATCCGGATTTGCCACCGCTATGCATTTCAGAGCAATGGATCGAGCAAGTACGAGGGCTGATGGCACCATTGCCTCGTGTCGTCGCCGAGCGGTATACACGCGAATACGGTTTGTCGGAGTACGACGCAACTGCCCTGACGCAGAACAAGTCGACCATGATTTATTTCCAGCAAGTCGTTGAACAATCCCCACCAGTGCAGCCAAAACTTGCGGCCAACTGGATCATGGGCGAACTCTCCCGTCGGTTGAATGCTGAAGACTTGTCTATTGATCAATGCCCTGTTGGACCCAACACTTTGGCAACGCTGATCCATCGCATTTCCGGTGGAGTGATTTCCAACAACGCCGCCAAGCAAGTTTTTGATGCCTTGTGGTCCGGCGACGGCTCCGACGTGGACGCCATCATCGAGACCAAGGGCCTCAAGCAAATGAACGACACCGGCGCTTTGGAGGCCATCGTCGACGAGGTCATTGCCGCCAACGCGAAGAATGTGGCCGAGTTCAAGGCCGGCAATGAGAAGGCGCTCAACGCGCTGGTCGGCCAGATCATGAAGGGCAGCAAGGGCAAGGCCAATCCGCAGCAGGTCAACGAACTGCTGCGCGCGAAGCTGGCTTAAACGCCTGCCCTTGCCGGTTATTTGCCAGGCGCCGGGGTTACCGTGGTCCAGAGCTGGCGCAGGCGCACCAGCTCGTCATCAAAGCGCAGATTCACACGCTTGATTTCGGACTCCTGCTCGCCAATAAAGCGGCGCTGCACCTGCTGGCTGTTGATGTTTTCTTCCAACTGGCGGCGCACATAAGCGGGGGCCTTGGCCGGGTCTTTCTTGTAGAACTCCATCTCCTCGTCGATGGCGATGCGCTGCTTGCCCAGTTCGTCGAGCCGGCGCTGGGCCGCCTGGATCACCACACCGATCTGCATCAGGGCCTCCTGACGTTCCTGGTCGTGCACCGTCTTGTTGGGATAGCGGATCAGCAAGGCGCGTTCACGGCGCTTCTCGTCGGCAGTGCGGCTGCGTTCCTCAATCTCGCGTTTTTCCCTGGCCTCCTGGTCGGCCCGTTCCTGCGCAGTGAGCGTGGGGCCAATCTTGGTCTTGACCGTGCCGCTGGGGTTGAGTACCTTTTGCTCGCGGTCCGTGCATTCGGGGATGGGCCGGTCGGCCGTGAGCTTGCGGCCCTTGGCGTCGACACAGGTGTAGACACCGGCAATCGGTTGCGGTGGCGTTTGCGCCCAGACGCCCGCCACCAGACTGACTCCCAAGGCCATCCCTACACCCGCCCCAATCCGCTTGCACAATGTCATTTTTATCCTTCGTCTACGCCATAGCGCTCGCGGTAGGCCTGCACCTGTTGGTACTCCTGGGCCAATCCGGCGTCACTGTGACCAGCCAGATAGTGCATCAAATCCCCCAGCTTCGCAATTGCGCCGACCTGCAGACCGAGCTCGCGGCGCACGAACTGCACAGCGCTATAGGGCACGTCCTGACCATTCTCGGTGGCTTTCTCCTGGCGGTCCAGTGCAATCAGCACCGCATGCGGCGTGGCGCCGGCAGCCCGGATGATGGCGATGGACTCGCGTGTGGCAGTGCCGGCCGACATGACGTCGTCGACGATCAGCACGCGGCCCTTGAGCGGCGCGCCGACCAGCGTGCCGCCCTCGCCATGGTCCTTGGCTTCCTTGCGGTTGTAGGCAAAGGGCACGTTGCGCCCGCGCCGGGCCAGCTCCACCGCCAGCGCCGCGCCCAGGGGAATGCCCTTGTAGGCGGGGCCAAACACCATGTCGAATTCGATGCCGCTGGAAAGCAGGCGCTGCGCATAGAATTCGGCCAAACGCCCAAGCTTGGCCCCGTCGTCAAACAGGCCGGCGTTGAAGAAGTACGGGCTCATGCGCCCCGCCTTGGTCTTGAACGAGCCGAAGCGCAGCACACCGCACTCCACAGCAAACTGCACAAAATCCTGTGCCAAAGGGTCGCGATCCGACATGGGGAATTCCTTGTTCAAATTAACCAGCCTCAACCTCAACGGCATCCGCTCCGCCACCAGCAAAGGCTTGGAGGCCTGGATGGCCCAAGCCCAACCGGATTGTATTTGCGTGCAGGAGGTCAAGGCCCAGGCCGCCGACGTGGCCGGCAAGTTCGAGCACTTGGCCGGACTGAAGGGCTACTTCCACTTCGCCGAGAAAAAGGGTTACTCCGGCGTGGCCGCCTACACGCGCCTGGAGCCCAGCGATGTGATCGTCGGCTTTGACGGTGGCGAGTTCGACACCGAGGGCCGCTGGGTCGAACTGTGCTTTGACACACCCAGCCGCAAGCACTCCATCATCAGCTGTTACTTCCCCAGCGGTTCCAGCGGCGAAGAGCGCCAGCAGGCCAAGTTCCGCTTTCTGGATTTGATGTACCCGCACCTGCAGCGCCTTAAGGCCGAGCGCGACTTCATCCTCTGCGGCGACGTCAACATCGCCCACAAGGAAGCCGACCTGAAGAACTGGCGCAGCAACCAGAAAAATAGCGGCTTCCTGCCCGAGGAGCGCGCCTGGATGACGCGCCTGACCGGCGAAGGCGGCATCGTGGACGTGTACCGCCAGCTGGAACCCACCACCACCGACGCCTGCTACACATGGTGGAGCAACCGCGGCCAGGCCTATGCCAACAACGTCGGGTGGCGCCTGGACTACCACCTGGCCACGCCGGCGCTGGCGGCAGGTGCCAAGGCGGTGGACATCTACAAGGGCGAGAAGTTCTCCGACCACGCACCGATCACGGTCAGTTACGACTTCAGCGCTTGAGAGAAACTGTGCACACAGGACGTACCTATCTGTAGCTCCCGCTGATGAGATCGGGTTGCCCCTCAACAATTCCATGCGCATAATATGCGCATGGAATTACTTGGAGTCCATCGCCATGGAAACCCGCACCGCGTCGGCCCGTAAACGGCCCGTCAATCTCACGATGAACGAAGCGCTCGTCGCGCAAGCCAAGACCTATACCAACAACCTATCGGCCACCATGGAGTCACTGTTGACGGAGTTTGTCGCCACCCAGCAGAGCGCGCGGCGACAACGCCAACAGGTCGCCGATGCGTGCGCAGCCGATTGGAATGCGGTCCACGCGACAGTGGGCTCGTTTGCCGATGAGCACTCCACCTTGTAATGGCGCAATTCGATGTTCATCGCAACAAGGGAGCCTTGCGCGACTCAATTCCATTCGTCGTGGTGGTTCAGTCCGCCCAGTTTGACCGCTACCGCAGACGCGTGGTCGTTCCCCTGGTTCGCCAGACGTTACTTCCCAGAGACACACCGACCGCAGGCGCCAGGATGAACCCCGTTTTTGTGATTGACGGTATTCATGTTGTCCTGCATACACTCGACATGGTCTCCGTGGCTCTAGACCAATTGGGCGAAGTCGTCGGGTCACTGGAACAAGAGGGACAAACCATTGCCGATGCACTGGACGAGTTACTGACTCGGTCCTGGGGTTAAGGACTCCGAATGAGCCTGGCCCACCTGCTCGAACGCCAAGCCCGCCGGGCGCCGCAGCGCCCGGCCATCTTCAACGGCACTGCGCTGCACGCCAGCTACGGCCAGTGGGCGGCGCGCAGCGCGGCGGCGGCGCAACGCATGCAGGCGGCGGGCTTGGCGCCGGGTGACCGGGTCGTGCTGTTCCTGCGCAACCACCCGCGCTACCTGGAACTGATGTGGGGCTGTTGGTGGGCCGGCCTGGTCGTCGTCCCGGTCAACGCCAAGCTGCATGCGCGCGAGGTGGAATGGATCATTGACAACGCCCAGGCGCGCTGGGCCTTTGTCACCGCCGATGTGGCGCCCGAACCGCTGGCCGGACTGGAGCGGCAGATTGATGTGGATTCAATCGCGGCGGACGCCCTGCTGGCCACCAGCGACGGTGACGCGCTGGCGCCCATCGTCGCGCGCGCTCCGAATGACATTGCTTGGTTGTTCTACACCAGCGGCACCACCGGGCGGCCCAAGGGCGTGATGCTGACGCATCGCAACCTGATGACCATGGGCCTGGGCTACTTCGTGGACGTGGACCCGGTGGCACCGGATGACTCCATCGTCTACGGCGCACCCATGTCGCACGGCGCTGGCATCTACGCCATTCCGCACCTGATGGCCGGTGCCCGCCACGTGGTGCCGGCTTCGGGCGGTGTGGACCCGGTCGAGCTGTTTGACCTGGGTCGCGCGCTGGGGCCGCTGTCCACCTTTGCCGCGCCGACCATCGTCAAGCGCCTGGTGGATTACGCCGAGGCCGCCGGACTGGGGCCCGATGCGGTCGCGCAGTCGTTCAAGACCATCGTCTATGGCGGCGCCCCCATGTACCGGGCCGACATTGAGCGCGCGCTGCGCGTCATGGGGCAGCGCTTTGTGCAAATCTACGGCCAGGGCGAGACGCCGATGGTGGGCACCGCCCTGTCGCGTGCCCAGTTGGCCGACACCGCCCACCCGCGCTGGCGCGAGCGCATCGCCTCCGTGGGTGTGGCGCAGACGCCGGTGCAGGTGCGCGTGGCCGATGAGACAGGCCGCGAGCTTCCCGTGGGCGAGATCGGCGAGGTGCTGGTCCAGGGCGACAGCGTCATGGCCGGCTACTGGCGCAACCCGGATGCGACAACCGCCGCCCTGCGCGACGGCTGGCTGTTCACCGGCGACGTGGGCTGCCTGGACGAAGACGGTTTCCTGACGCTGAAAGACCGCAGCAAGGACCTGATCATCAGCGGCGGCTCCAACATCTACCCGCGCGAGGTCGAAGAGGTGCTGCTCACCGCACCCGGCGTGGCCGAGGTCGCCGTGGTCGGTGCGTTTGACGCCGAATGGGGCGAGGTGGTGGTGGCCTGTGTCGTGCTGCAGCCCGGTGCATCGCTGGACGCAGCCAACCTGGACGCGCACTGCCTGGAACACATCGCCCGCTTCAAGCGCCCCAAGCGCTATGTGCGGGTGGACAGCCTGCCCAAGAACAACTACGGCAAGGTACTGAAGACGGCGCTGCGTGAACAGCTGCACAACCAGACACTACAAAATCAATAGCGTCTTACGCAATGGTCACGAGGGCTAGCGCCCCAAAAGACCATTACTGCTTGAGCCGCGCCCGTTCGTACAACGGCATCACCTTGGGCAGGCTGGCCTGGATCTCGGCGATGCGGGTGGAGCCCGATGGGTGGGTCGACAGCCACTGCGGTGGCGCGCCCTTGGACGCAGCGCCCATCTTCTGCCACAGGCTCACGCCCGAACGCGGGTCGAAGCCGGCGCGCGCTGCCAGCTCCATGCCGACCAGGTCGGCCTCGGACTCATCCTCCCGGCTGAATTCCAGTGTCAGCAGGTTGGCCCCACCGCTGGCAATCGCATCCGTGATTCGCGGGTCGATGCCAAAGAAACTGGAGGCCAGCGCGCCGCCCAGCTTGGCCAGCCCGTGGGTGGCGGCGGTCTTTCCCATGCGTTCACGGGCATGCTCGCGCAGGGCATGGGCAATTTCATGACCCATGACCATGGCGACCTCGTCGTCGGACAGTTTGAGCTGCTCCAGTATTCCTGTGTAAAACGCGATCTTGCCGCCGGGCATGCAAAAGGCATTGATCTGGTTGGAGCCGATCAGGTTCACTTCCCATTGCCAATTGCGCGCCCGCGGATTCCAGTCCAGCGCGAACGGGATGATCCTGCGGGCGATGGCGCGCAGGCGCTGCAGCTCGGCATTGTCCTTGGACGCCAGGGCCCGCTTGCTGTCGGCCTGCGAGAGCATTTGCGAATACTGCAGGCGCGCCTGCTGCTCTACCTGCTCGGCCGGAACCAGCTTGGTGAAGCTTGAGTTGCCACCCACGTCCACGCCTTCGCGCGCCTGCACGGGGGCCAACGCAATGCCCAACACCAGCAGGGTGGCCCACGCAAGGTGTCTAGAAGGTTTCCGCAGCGGCCTGCGGTCGAAGGTGCAATCGGATTCCAATGTCATGACGGTATTATTCCTGCATGACCACACCAACGCCCGACACCCCTGCTTTGGCCGACAAGCCTTCACGGGAAACCCCAACGGCGGACGGGGGCAATGCCGCCGCGCGCCGCAAACGCTCCGCCCTGGAGGTGTTGCGAGAGCTCAGACAACCCAAGGTTGCGGTCATGCTGGCACTGGGCTTTGCCTCCGGCCTGCCCTTTTTGCTGACCGCCAATACCTTCGGCTATTGGCTGCGGGACGATGGCACCAGCCTGATCGCCATCGGGTTTATCTCCTGGGTGGGATTCGCCTACGCCTTCAAGGTGTACTGGTCGCCGCTGGTGGACCGCATCGACGTGCCGCTACTGGGCCGCCTGGGCCGGCGTCGGGGCTGGATGCTGCTGTGCCAGATTCTGGTCACCATCGGGCTGCTGGGCATGGCAACCGTAGGGACTGCGGGCGGGCTGGTGGCCATCGGCGCCTTTGCCCTGCTGACAGCCTTCGCCTCTGCCACGCAGGACATTGCCATTGACGCCTGGCGCATCGAGGCGGCGTCCGACGCCGATGAAGTGGGGCTGATGACCTCCGCCTCCCAACTCGGGTACCGCATCGCATTGCTCGTTACCGATGCGCTGATCATTGCCGCGGCAGCCCGTGTGGGCTGGGCCATGTCATATGTGGGCATGGCGGTGCTGATGGCGCTGTGCACCTGTGCCACCCTGTTTGCCTCGGAGCCCGCACGCGCCGACGTGGTGCTGCATCAGAAGCCGTCGCTGTGGACTTTGCGAGGTCTCGGGGATGCTGTGGTTGGCCCGTTCGTCGACTTCTTCGCCAAGCACAAGGGTGCCGGGCTGGTCATACTGTTGATGGTTGCGCTTTATCGCCTGCCCGACTTCGTGATGGGGCCGATGTACAACCCGTACTACCACGATCTGGGGATTTCCAAGGACACCATCGCCTGGGTGCGGGGGTCTTTCGGGCTGGTTGCCACCTTCCTCGGCATCGCCGCAGCCGGCCTCAGTGCCGTGCGTATGGGCCTGTTGCCGACGCTGGTTGCAGGGCTTGTGCTGGAAGGCTTTGGCACGGCGGCATTCGCCTTGCTCAGCGTCTATCCCGACGCATCGGTCTTTGCTGCCGTGATGACACTCGACGCTTTCGCCCAGGCCTTTGCTGGGGTGGCGTTGGTGACCTATATGTCCAGCCTGACGAGCCTGGGCTACACCGCCACGCAGTACGCAATGTTGTCGTCAACGTACGCACTGCTCGGCAAGTTCCTGAAAGGCTTCTCCGGGCAAGCCGTTACAGCACTGGAGCCCTCCCACGGACTCCTGGACGCCTACGCAACGGCCTTTCTGGCGACGGGGCTGACCGCGATCCCGCCCATGCTGCTGCTGTTACTGCTTTGGCGCATGCAGCTTTTCAAGCGCTGAGCATCCGGCGAAGCGGACGCCATAGCCTGCGGTTTACCAAACTTTACGGAGAGTTCAGCTAGCACTCATACACTTCAGGCGGTCGCAAAGTAGACTCCAACCATGAGCCAACACCTGTTGATGATCGAGGACGACGCCCGTCTGGCCGCCATGGTGGCCCAGTATCTGGAGCAGTCAGGGTTTACCGTGAGTTGCGCGGGTGATGGCCACAGCGGTCTGAGCCAGCTTGCCAGCCCTTCCAAGGGGGCGGCTGTCGATCTGGTGATTCTGGATTTGATGCTTCCCGACATCGATGGCCTGGAAGTCTGCCGACGCATCCGCGCCCTGCCGTCTCACCTGTCACAGATCCCGGTATTGATGCTGACCGCCAAGGGGGATGCGATGGACCGCATCATCGGCCTGGAAATTGGCGCCGACGACTATCTGCCCAAACCCTTCGAGCCGCGCGAACTGCTTGCGCGTATCCGCGCCGTGTTGCGTCGCCGCGGCGAGAGCCCGGTGGTGGACCAGATGACACTGCGTTTTGGCGCACTGGAAATCGACCGCGATGCGCGATGCGTCAGCGTCAACGGCGAGCCCTGCGAACTGACCTCCTACCAGTTTGACCTGCTGGTGGCCCTGGCTGAGCGCGCCGGTCGGGTCCTGACCCGCGACCAGATCATGGAAGCGGTGCGCGGACGCGAGCTTGATGCCTTTGACCGTTCGATCGACGTCCACATGGGCCGCATCCGCGCCGCCATTGAAGCCGACCCCAAGGCGCCCAAACGTATTCTCACCGTGCGCGGCGTGGGCTACGTGTTTGCACGCCAGCAGGACTGACGACGTCCAGCCCCACGCGCGCCGGCTCCCCTCGCATGAACCGACTCTATTTGCGCATCTGGCTGGCCGTGGTGCTGGCGGTAGCCGTCCTGACCCTCTTGGTCGGGTGGGCCTGGCGCATGGCGGCGGACGCACCGCTGCGCGAGGTCGTTGCCCGCAATCAGGCCGGTGAAATCATCGGGCACGGCAAGGTGCACCTGGGTCGCAGTTCGAATGCGCCAGGCTGGGTCATGCCGCCGCGTGGTGCAGGCAGTCCGCGGCCACCAGATCCGCCCAATGGCGAGAGTCCCCCCGAAAGGCCCGACGGACCGGACGGCGACGAGGATCCGCCGCCGGAATCGCGTGGCCGCTTTGGGCCCGGCCCGGAATTTGATGTCCGCATGGTGGATGGGAAGACCATCCACATTCACCTGCCACGACCGCCGCTATCGAACTGGCGGGCACCATTCGGCTTCTTCTGGACTTTGGGGCTGGTGGGAGTCGCGGTGGCGCTGGCCACCTATCCGATCGTGCGGCGGCTCACGCGTCGGCTCGAAGACCTTCAGCACAGCGTCAAACAGTGGGGCGATGGCGACCTGAGCATTCGCGTGCCGGTCTCGGGCAATGACGAGGTGGGTTTTCTTGCCACCCGCTTCAACCATGCCGCCCAGCAGATCGAAACCCTGGTGAGGGCGCGCGATGCATTGCTGGCCTCGCAGAAGTCGCTGCTGGCCAATGCCTCGCATGAGCTGCGCTCGCCCCTGACACGCATCCGCATGGGACTGGAGTTCATGGCGCCGCCGACCGATGCAGCCGCCAACCTGGCCCGTGACGAGATCACACGCAACATCGCCGAACTGGATCAGTTGATTGATGAAATCCTGCTGGCCAGCCGTCTGGATGCCCGCGAAGCCGACTTGGGGACTGTAGAGCCGGTGGATCTGATGGGCCTTGCAGCCGAGGAATGCGCCCGTACCAATGCCACACTGGAGGTCCAGGTTCCCGGAGGCGAACTGTGCGTGCCTGGTGTCAGCAAGCTGCTGCGCCGGGCCGTGCGCAATCTGCTGGAGAATGCACGCCGCCATGCCTATGGCGAAGCGACCCTGACGCTGAGCCAGGACGGAGCCATGGCCTGCATTCGGGTCTGTGACCGAGGCCCGGGTGTGCCGGAGGCCTTTCAGGAACGGATTTTTGAACCGTTCTACCGCCTGCCCGGAGCCTCCGAGCGCGACGGCGGAGTGGGCTTGGGACTGTCGCTGGTCAAATCGATTGCGCTGCGCCACGGTGGTTCGGTTCACTGCAGCAACCAGGTGGGCGGCGGCGCCTGCTTCGAGATCCGACTGCCCGTTGCAGCGCAAGCCTCCCCATAAGCTTGGCCGGCTGGTCAGGAAATGGGAAGCTTTGTCACAAATTTTTGCAAATTTTTCGCCTACCTCACACAAACAGGGGATACCGGACATGCGCCAGACACTCTACAGTTCACCCAACTGCTGTCACAGTTTCAAGTTACAAAAACTGAAGCAAGGCCACCCAATAGGCATGCTCACAACGGTTCCAACGACGTCTCCTTCGGGGGACTTTTATAAAGCCACCCTCGGGTGGCTTTTTTTTGCCTGCGGGAACAGAAAGCAGCCAAATAACCTATAGAAGGCGCAGCACGTCATCTGGCTGGATGTCGACCAGACAACGGGTATGACCCAGTGGGCAGGAGCGTTCGAAACAGGGGGCGCAGTCCAGGGGCGGCTGGTACGAAGGGTCATTCTTTAACCACACCATCTGCGCCAGCGGATTCAGCGGAGGGGTGTGCAGAGGACTGGAAGAGCCGAACAGCGCCACCTGAGGCAGGCCAAAGGCCGCGGCCACATGCATCAGCCCGGAATCATTGCTGACCATGGCCCTGGCAGCAGCAATCGCTGCCAGCGCCTGATCGAGCGAGGTACGGCCGGCCCAGTTGTGGCAATGATCCGGTCGCGCGGTGTTGACGGCATGGGCAATCTCGCCACACAGGTCCGCGTCCTTGCCCGAACCCAACAGCACCACCGGCAGGGCCAATTGCTCGGCCAGGACGGCGAAATGGCCAGCCGGCCAGCGCTTGGCCGGACCATACTCGGCTCCGGGAGCAAACACGTAGTAACCATGGCGCGTCAATTGCAGGGTCGTCAGCGCGCCGTCCACCTGGGCATTGGCCAGGTGCAGCCGCGGGCGGTCCTGCTCCACCCCGGACTCGCCGCTGAGCGCGGAGTAGAACGCCACCATTGGCGGTCGGTGGCCCTTGGGCGGATTGGGCAGGCGTTGGGTCAGCACACCGTAGCGCGACTCGCCGTGGTAGCCGATGCGCTGCGGAATGCCCGCCCACCAGGGCAACAGCGCACTCTTCAGGGAATTGGGACAGACGTAGGCCGTGTCAAAAAGGCCCCGCATCTGACGCGCCAAGCCGCGCCGCGCACTCCACTGCAGCCCGCCATGGGAAAACGGCAGCTCAATGACCTGAGCGACCTGCGGCATGGCCCGGTACACCGGTGCCACCCAGGGCAAAGCGGCGACGGTCAGGACCTCGCCCCGGGCATGCAGGCGCCGCAATAGCGGCTCGGTCATGACGGCATCCCCTATCCATTGGGGTGCGACAACCAGGGCGCGTGTCACGGGCCGGGCGCCAAGAGCGGCGAAGTGCTGCGGTTAATGGCCGCCTGCGAAATGCTCACCCGCCTTCAGGCGGTAAACCGTACCGCAATAGGGGCACTTGGCTTCACCGGTATGCGCCACGTCCAAGTAGACCTTGGGATGGGTGTTCCAGGTCTCCATCTTGGCCAGGGGGCTGGGGCAGAACACGCCACCTTGGTGGTTCAGGTCTTTGGCCAGGAGTTCAATGGTGTTGTTGCTCATGCGGAAACTTTCGTCAGCCAGTGGGCGTATTTGGGGTTGCGGCCGTTGACGATGTCAAAGAACGCGCTCTGGATCTTTTCGGTAATTGGGCCGCGTGAACCGCTGCCCAGCTCGATGCGGTCGAGTTCGCGAATCGGCGTGACTTCTGCAGCGGTGCCGGTAAAGAAGGCTTCGTCGCAAATATAGACCTCGTCGCGGGTGATGCGCTTCTGCACCAACTCCAGCCCCAGGTCCTTGCAGATGTGGAACACGGTATTGCGAGTGATGCCATTCAGCGCGCCGGCGGACAGGTCGGGCGTGTAGACCACGCCGTTCTTGACCACAAACAGATTCTCGCCAGCGCCTTCGGACACGAAACCGTTGGCGTCCAGCAGCATGGCTTCGTCATAGCCGTCATCGGTGGCCTCCATGTTGGCCAGGATGGAGTTGGTGTAGTTGCTCACCGCCTTGGCTTGCGTCATGGTGATGTTGACGTGGTGGCGGGTGTAGCTGGAAATCTTGACACGGATACCGCGCTTCATGCCTTCCTCACCCAGGTAGGCGCCCCAGGGCCAGGCGGCAACCATCAGGTGGATGGTGTTGCCCTTGGGCGAGACGCCCAGTTTCTTGTCGCCGATCCAGGTCAGCGGGCGCAGGTAGCAGCTTTCCAGCTTGTTCTCACGCACCACCGCCTTCTGTGCCTCGTTCACCTGTTCCTGGGTGAAAGGAATCTTCATGCGCAGGATCTTGGCGCTGTTGAACAGGCGCTCGGTGTGCTCTTCCAGACGAAAGATTGCTGTTCCGTCCACCGTGTTGTAGGCACGTACACCCTCAAAGGCGCCGCAACCATAGTGCAGCGTGTGGCTCAGGACATGGATCTTGGCATCGCGCCAGTCGACCATCTGGCCATCCATCCAGATTTTTCCATCGCGGTCGGACATTGAGGGGGGTAGGGGGCTCATGACGTGTTTCCTTGGAGTCGAGGACTTTGAAGCAGCGATTTTACGACCGGCTCCAACCCACTCCGGCCACCCCGCCTGCCATGGCTCATGCGCGCCGCAGCTCCCACTGCGCCAGCCTGCCATGCTCGAACCGGCAGCACACGGTGTCGCCACCGGCATCCGCCCACTGGTAAACCTCGGTCAACGGTACTTCGATTGCAGGGGACTGGCCCAGTGCGCGGGTGAGGGCCAGCACCTGCAGCAGGGTCATGCCTTGCTGCAATCGCGACTGCAACATCACGGCATTGGCAACCGTACCCACAGGGCTCTGCGCCGTGCGCCGCAATACCAGCAACACACGACTCATGTGCAACAGGGCCCACATGCACACGCAAGCCGCCGCAAGTGACAACCCTGCCCAGCCGTAGGCACGGTAGGCCACGCCGCCAACGGCCAACAGTGCCAGCAGCGCGGCAATTCGCGCCAACAGCACGCGGTGACGCCCCATCAGAGAAAGCCTGGCCTAAAAGGTTTCCCAGTCATCATCACCCTTGTTGCCGTCCGCCTTGCTCGACGCGGCGGATGTGGATGGAGCAACCAACTTGGCCTGCGGGCCGGCAGGCGCAGAAGGCGCCTTGCTGGCAAGTGCCGGCTTGGGCGCGGGTGCGGCGACGGGCCTGGGCGGTGGTGTCTTGTGCGCCCGCGCAGGCGCAACCGGCTTGGCCGACGCCACCGCAAAGCGACCATCGAGCTTGAATGTGGCGACCACACCTGCCAGACGCTGGGCCTGATCCTTCATGCTGCTGGCGGCGGCGGCGGACTCTTCCACCAGTGCCGCATTCTGCTGCGTCATCTGGTCCAGCTGCGCCATGGCGGCGTTGACCTGCGCTATGCCATCGGACTGCTCGGATGCGGCGGCGGTGATTTCACCCATGATGTCGGTCACACGCTGCACCGAGTTCACGATCTCGGTCATGGTCTGGCCGGCTTGCGCCACCAGGGCAGAACCATCCTCCACCTTTTCCACGCTGGTACTGATCAGGGTCTTGATCTCCTTGGCCGCGTCGGCCGAGCGGCCGGCCAGGCTGCGCACTTCACTGGCCACCACGGCAAAGCCGCGCCCCTGTTCGCCCGCACGTGCGGCCTCGACCGCCGCATTCAAGGCCAGGATGTTGGTCTGGAAGGCGATACCGTCGATCACACTGATGATGTCGGAGATCTTGCGCGAGCTGGCATTGATCTCGTCCATGGTGGACACGACCTGCCCCACCACCTGACCACCACGCTGCGCCACCTGGGCAGCCGAACCTGCCAATTGGTTGGCCTGGCGCGCGGAGTCGGCCGACTGTTTGACGGTGGCGGTCAGTTCCTGCATGCTGGACGCGGTCTCCTCCAGATTGGCCGCCGTCTGCTCGGTGCGGGCCGACAGGTCGTTGTTGCCGGCAGCGATTTCTTCGCTGACGCCGGCCATGCTGTCTGTTCCCTGGCGGACGTCTGCCACCAAATGCACCAACTGGTTCTGCATGTGTGCAATGGCGCGCATCATTTCGCCAAATTCGTCACCACGGCTGACATCCACCTTCACACTCAGGTCGCCGCTGGCAATGGTCTCTGCTACTGTGATCGCTTCACGCAACGGTTGACGGATCTGGCGGATCAGTGCCCCCGTCCCGGCGAGCAACAGGAGCAGCAACCCCACCACCATGCCCCGGGTCAACCAGGTATTGAAATCCCGCTCTGTCTGGAATTCCGCATTCAGCCGCGCAAAGGCCTTCTTCTGCTCTTCGCTGAACTCCTGCAGACTCTTGACATACTTGTCCACGCCGGGCTGCAAGTTGGCCTTGAGCTCCGCGGCGGCAGACGCCTGGTCACCCGACGACTTGAGCTGGCGAATCTTGCCCAGGGAGGCCAGCGCCACCTTGCGCTCCTCCGCGATGCGATCAAACAGCGTCTTTTCCGGCGCACTCAGTCCAGCGTCTTCCATCTGCTTCTGGATATCCGTGATCTTCTGGCTGGTGGCGGGAATCTGGGTCTTGAACAATTCATCGATAGCCGTGTCGGGCGTTGCAGCGGTCGCCATGATCCGTGTCAGCTGTGTTTCCACCAGGCCGCCCCATTGCAGCGACAGCGCCATCTTTTGGTTCTGGACATCAAATGCCTTGTCCGCACGCGACTGGACCCCCGCGCTGCGCTGGGTGGCAAAAACCAGCGTGAACATCAGCAAAGCCATGACGATGCCGACAAAGATCCACAGTTTGGCCCCGAGCGAAATATGATTGGTTTTCATTGTGTATGCCTTTTAGTTGCGCGTATTCCTACGATTGGAGCATAAGGAAGTCTGCCACTGCTCGCAAGCGCAAAAGTCTTGATGCGCGTCAACCCAAACCCCGTACGATTTCCATGGCCTGCTCGACCCGCTCCACGGCATGGATGGTCAACCCTTCAAAGTCCTTGCCCTGCAGGTTCTTTGGCACATTGGCCTTGGGCACCACGGCCACGCTGAATCCCAGCTTGGCCGCTTCCTTCAGCCGCTCCTGGCCACGGGGCGCCGGGCGCACCTCGCCAGCCAAGCCCACTTCACCAAAGGCAAAGAATCCCTTGGGCAGCGGCCTGCCGCGCAAGGACGAGGTGATGGCCAGCAGCACGGCCAGATCGGCGGCCGGTTCACTGATGCGCACACCTCCCACCGCGTTGACAAACACGTCCTGGTCCATGCAGGCCACGCCGGCGTGGCGGTGCAGCACCGCCAGCAGCATGGCCAGGCGATCCCGGTCCAGCCCCACAGAGAGGCGGCGCGGCGATGGCCCACCGCTGTCCACCAGGGCCTGGATTTCAACCAGCAAGGGGCGACTGCCCTCCAGCGTGACCATGACACAACTGCCCGGCACCGGCTCAACATGCTGGCTCAGGAAGATGGCGCTGGGGTTGGACACGCCCTTGAGGCCCTTTTCCGTCATCGCGAAGACGCCAATCTCGTTGACCGCGCCGAAGCGGTTCTTGATGGCGCGCACCAAACGAAAGCTACTGTGGGTGTCGCCCTCGAAATACAGCACCGTGTCCACCATGTGCTCCAGCACGCGGGGACCGGCCAGCGCGCCTTCCTTGGTGACATGGCCCACCAGCACGATAGCCGTGCCGCTGGACTTGGCGCAGCGCGTCAGGTGTGCCGCGCACTCGCGCACCTGGGCCACCGAGCCCGGCGCCGAGCTGAGCTGGTCCGAGTACACGGTCTGGATGGAATCGATGACCGCCACATCGGGCTGCTGGGCATCGATGGTGGCGAGTATCTTGTCGAGCTGGATTTCGGCCAACACCTTGACCTGGGAACCATGGAGCCCGAGGCGACGCGAGCGCAGCGCGACCTGGGCACCACTCTCTTCACCCGTGACGTACAAGGTGGACTGGCCGCTGCGTTGCAGCGAATCCAGCGCCTGCAGCAGCAACGTGGACTTGCCAATGCCGGGGTCGCCGCCAATCAGCACCACGGCGCCCTCCACCATGCCGCCGCCCAGCACGCGGTCCAGCTCATCCTGGCCGGTGGGCTTGCGCTGCACGTCGGTGGCATCGATATCGGCCAGTATCGCCACCTCGGCGGTCCTGGCCAGCGACTGGAATTGCGAGGTGTAGCGGTTCTTGGCGGGAGCGGCCGAATCGGCCACTGACTCGATCAGCGTGTTCCAGGCCGCGCAACTGGGACATTTGCCCAGCCACTTGGGACTGATACCCCCGCATTCGGTACAGGTGTAGATGGTTTTCTCTTTGGCCATGCCATCATAATACTGTATAAAATCACATATTTCTGATCTTTTCCCGGGCCTTGCGCACCCGGTCGATGCCCAGCGACACCTTGACCTTCTCGACCGGCACGGCGGCAACAATCGTGCATGCCGGGTTGGTGGTTTCCTTGCAGACGTACTTGCCCAGGGCAATGCCGTCCTTGTCCAGGATGGCGATGACCCAGGGCGTGTTGGCACGTTCGCCGCGCTGCACGGCCACTGCCGTTTCACCATTGGCCAGCAGGACATAAGTGCCGGGCGGATAGAAACCCGCCGCTTGCGCCATTGCCGAACCCACCCCCAGACGCACACCCTCGGCGCCCATGACCATGGACTTGACGGCGCGCACCGGCGACAGCGAGGCCCGCGTCCTGCGCGACGCCATCTTGGCCACGAAACTGTCCGCCATGGACAGGATGCGGCGGGCCATGGCCATCTCCGGCAGCGCCTGGGGCGAATCGGGTTCGTGGTGCCAGCGCACCACGTCCAGCAACTCCGGATCGGTCATGCCAATGCCCTGCAGAATCTCCACGCTGCGCAGCGGATGGTCATGGATCAGCGTGCGCTGCCAGTCCGTGGGCGCCGACTGCTGGCGTGCCAGGCTGTCCTGGTCGCGCGCCATGCCGATATTCATGACCAGCGCCGCACCAAACAGCACGGCCCGTTGCAGTCCCGGCAGCGCCAGCTTCTGGGCTGTCAGTTCACAAACCACCGCGCACAGCAAGGCGTGGGTGGCGCAGTACCCCTGTGCGGTATCCGCCAGGGTCTGAAACAGGCTGAACAGGCTGTCGTCCGTGTCGGCGCGCAGCAACTCCTGGGCCTTTTTCTCGATGCCAAACAGGCGCTCCCGCGGATTGATGGCCAGGCCGCCCTGGTAGAGGATGCCACGCAGCACCTCCTGCAAGTCCGCCCAGCCCCCCTGCAGCTGCTGGCCAACAACGTAGTCGCTCTCCCGGATTTCACTGGGCATGGGCGCGCGGCTGATCTCCTGCACATCCACGCCTTCGCTCAACAGCGTGTGCACCATGCGTTCATAGGCACGCTGCCAGGCGTGGGCATCGGCCGGCGTGGAGCTTGCCTGGTGGGCATGCAGCTTGGCACGGTGCTCCTCCGACACGATGGGCTGCCCCTTGCGCAGCAACAATTGCCCACCCGCACTCCACACATCCACCGGCAGGGGTTTGCCGATGGCCAGCAGGGCCACCGGAATCGGAACGTATTTCATGACCATGCAGCGACCTCCACCGGAACCCGCGGAGCCAGGGCACACATCAGTTCATAGCCGACCGTACCGGCACAAGCAGCAACCTCGTCAATCGGCAGCAGCGCCCCATTGGCAGCACGTCCCCACAAAGTGACCTCGCTGCCCACTCGGGCCGTCGGCACGGGCGTCAGGTCCACCGTGATCATGTCCATGCTGACGCGCCCTACCGTCCGCGTGCGCACCCCGTCCACCAGCACCGGCGTGCCGGTGGGGCAGATGCGCGGGTAGCCGTCGGCATAGCCACAGGCCACGACGCCAATGCGCATATCGCTCTCAGCCACAAAACTTGAACCATACCCGACGCTAGCCCCCGTGGAAATTGCCTGGGTAGCTATTATTTTTGCAGCAAGCGTCATGCTCGGCTGCAGCCCCCAGTGCGCTGCCGAGTGCTCCGGGTAGTCCGGTGCGCTGCCGTACAGCACAATGCCCGGGCGCACCCAGTCGGACACCACGTAGGCCTCGGGCCGCGCGGCGGCCTGGGCCGGCTCCACGGTGTGGCGCAGGACGGCGGCACTGTTGCTCAGGCTGCGTTCACCCGGCAGGTCGCGCGTGGCGCCGGCAAAGGCGGCCATCTGTCCGGCCACGCCCCGCGGGCCATCGGCGTCACTGAAGTGCGCCATCAACGATATTTCATCCACCTGTGGCAGGGCATTGAGCCGGGCCCAGGCGGTGCGGTAGCGCTCAGGCGTGAAGCCCAGGCGGTTCATGCCCACATTCATCTTCAGGAAGACCCGGTGCGGCACGTTCGTCTTGTGGGCAGCCAGCATGTCGATCTGCTCGTTGCAGTGCACGGCATGCCACAGGTCCAGGCGCGAGCACAGCTCCAGGTCGCGCAGTTCGAACACGCCCTCCAGCAACAGGATGGGACCGCGCCAGCCCAGATCGCGCACGCGTTGTGCCTCGGCCAGGTCCAGCAGCGCGAAGCCGTCCGCACTGCGCATCCCGTCGAACACGCGCTCGATGCCGTGGCCATAGGCATTGGCCTTGACCACCGCCCAGACCCTGGCGTCGGGAGCCGAGCGGCGCACACACTCCAGATTGTTGCGAAAGGCTGTGGGGTGGATGGTGGCAAGTATGGGACGGGGCATGGCAAATAGGGGAATCGCAGGTGTTCAGGGATTTTGACATCGCCCGGCATGCTATAACCGCAACACGTTTGGAGACACCCACAAAATTACGCACCAACCACACCGGTGCGCGCAACCCTCACGCATGAAACGCGGCTTCTACACCATCATGTCAGCGCAGTTCTTCAGCTCGCTGGCAGACAACGCACTGTTCGTGGGCGCTGTGCAATTGCTACGTGGCAGCGGCGCCCCCGAATGGCAGCAGGCCGCCCTGGCCCCAATATTCGCCTTGTTTTACGTGGTGCTGGCGCCCTTTGTCGGCGCTTTTGCTGATGCCATGCCCAAGGGGCGGGTCATGCTGTACAGCAACGGCATCAAGATCGTCGGGTGCCTGATGATGCTGTTCGGCACGCACCCGCTGATGTCCTACGCCATCGTCGGCCTGGGCGCCGCCGCCTATTCGCCCGCCAAGTACGGCATCCTGACCGAGCTGCTGCCGGCGTCGCAACTGGTCAAGGCCAATGGCTGGATCGAGGGGCTGACGATTTCCTCCATCATCCTGGGCGTGCTGCTGGGCGGGCAACTGCTGGGCCAATCCGTGTCGTCCTACCTGCTGTCGTTTGACTGCCCGTTGATCGACACCGGCATCACCACCCCGCCCGAGGCCGCCATCAGCGTGCTGATCTTTGTCTACGTCTTGGCAGCCTGGTTCAACACCCGCATTCCGCAGACCGGCGTGCCCATGCGTCCGCTGCCCAAGCGCCTGGCCTCGCTGCTGCCCGACTTCTGGACCTGTAACCTGCGCCTGTGGCGCGACCACCTGGGCCAGATTTCACTGTCCACCACCACGCTGTTCTGGGGCGTCAGCGGCAACCTGAAGTACATCGTGCTGGCCTGGGCCTCGGCCGCGCTGGGCTATAGCATGACCCAGGCCTCGGCGCTGGTGGGCGTGGTGGCCATTGGCACCGCCGTGGGCGCAATCGCCGCCTCGCTGCGCATGCGCCTGGACCAGGCAACCTCCGTGCTGCCGCTGGGCATTGGCATGGGCATATTGGTCATTTTGCTGAACTTCATTACCAACGTCTGGGTCGCGGCGCCCTTCCTGGTCCTGCTGGGCGCCCTGGGCGGCTTTATGGTCGTGCCCATGAATGCGCTGCTGCAACACCGGGGTCACAACCTGATGGGCGCCGGTCGTTCGATTGCCGTGCAGAACTTCAATGAGAACGCCTCCATCCTGAGCCTGGGTGCCTTCTACAGCCTGTCCACCGGCATGGGGCTTTCTGCCTTTGGTGCCATCACCGTGTTTGGCGTGGTGGTGGCCGGCTTCATGTGGCTGATCAAGCGCTGGCACGACGACAACTGCCGCAAGCACGCCGCCGACGTGGCCAACCTGCTGGAAATTGCCCGCCACGACACCCTGCATGGTTGAGGGTCAGGGCGTTCGCGTACTGGCGGCGCTGGCGCTGCTGCTGAACGCATTCACCTGGGGCGTGTCCTGGTGGCCGTTTCGCCAGTTGCAGGACCTGGGTGTACATCCCTTGTGGTCCACCGCCCTCATCTACCTTGCCGCCCTGGTGTGCCTGGTGCTGTTGCGCCCCGCTGCCTGGCGCGGCTTCACGCGGCACCCGGGCCTGTGGGTGCTGCTGCTTGCATCGGGCCTGACCAATATCGGCTTCAACTGGGCCGTCACCGTGGGTGACGTGGTGCGGGTGGTCCTGCTCTTCTACCTGATGCCAGCCTGGGTGGTCCTGCTGGCCTGGCCGCTGCTGGGCGAGCGGCCGCATGCCGCGTCCCTGGCCAGGCTGGCGCTGGGGCTGGTCGGTGTGGTGGTGGTGCTCAAGACGCCCGAGTCACCGTGGCCCTGGCCCCACACGCTGGCGGATGGCCTGGCGGTCATGGGCGGATTCAGTTTTGCGCTGACCAATGTGATGCTGCGCCGCCTGCACGCAGCCCCCACGGCCTCAAGCATGCTGGCCATGTTTGGCGGTGCTGCCACGATGGCGGCCCTGGTCGCACTGGTGGGCATGCAGCACGCCCTGATCCCGGCCCTGCCACCGGTGGCCCTGCCTTGGCTTGCATGGGCCGGCGGTCTGAGCGTCTTCTTCCTGATCGGCAATGTGGGCCTGCAATATGGTGCGGCCCGCCTGAGCGCCAGCGCCACGTCCATCATCATGCTCTCCGAAGTGGTGTTTGCCAGCACCTCGGCGGTGCTGCTGGGCGCGGGTGAACTCTCCGCGCGTACCGTACTGGGCGGGTCATTGATCTTCCTGGCCTCGCTGCTGTCCACCCTGTCGTTCGGGCAGCGGCCGACCGGCCCGCATGGCGCCTGAGCCGCTTCGCAAACACGGACCGCTGCAGGTGTTCTGCCATGGTGCTATGGTGGAAGCCCTCCCACCTTCCGCGAAACACCCCCATGGCATCCGCATACGACTTTGAAGCCCTCAGCATCACCGGCAAGAAGGTGGCGCTCAAGAAGTACGAGGGCAAGCCCCTCTTGATCGTCAACACCGCCAGCGCCTGCGGTTTCACGCCGCAATTCGCCGGACTGGAAGCACTGCACGAGACCTATGGCAAGAAGGGCCTGGTGGTGCTGGGTTTTCCCTGCAACCAGTTCGGCGCGCAGGACAAGGGCAGCAATGACGAGATCGCCGAGTTCTGCCAACTCAACTATGGCGTGAGTTTCCCGATGATGGCCAAGATCAACGTCAATGGCGGCGAAGCCCACCCGCTGTACCAGTGGATGGCGGCCGAAGCGCCCGGTTTTCTGGGCTCCAAGGCCATCAAATGGAACTTCACCAAGTTCCTGATCGGGCGCGACGGCCAGGTCATCAAGCGCTACGCCCCGACCGACACGCCCGAGAGCATGGCGGCCGACATCGAGGCGGTGCTGGCGCAGTAGGCCCACCGCCCACCTGCGCACTAGGAGTCTGGGCGGCAGAACATTTTGCGGCACGCTGAACCGGTAGTCAGTCGAGCAAATTTGCGTCAGTCGTCCCCATTTGAGTTGGGGGCGTCTTGGGTTCCCGCTTGAAACGGTTTGGACGGTATTGCAAACGGGAATT
>Ga0208398_100167_pt1 | contig 57013 bp, 60 predicted proteins | sample LakWasMe79_HOW10_2_FD_183905 | JGI IMG/M metagenome (GOLD analysis project Ga0208398, IMG submission 183905) | Freshwater sediment methanotrophic microbial communities from Lake Washington under simulated oxygen tension - Sediment Metagenome... | ecosystem: Environmental > Aquatic > Freshwater >...
AGGAGGAGGGCCTGGCGCAGCCAGGGCCGGGGGACACGAGCGAAGTCCCTCACCCGATGGCCTTGGCAAGCAGAGCAGAGCTATTGGCTGCTTTGTGCCAAAAGGCGCTATCGTGTCGCTCCCTCAGCATGCCCAATCTTGTGAGCACCCGCCCCCATCGCTACCGCAGCCTCGCCCAGCAGCTTGCCCAGGAGCTGCGCTCGGGCCGCTACCCGCCTGGCAGCCAGCTGCCCTCGGTGCGGCAGCTCTGCAGCGCGCATGCGGCCAGCCTGGCCACCATCACGCACGCCTTGCACGAGCTGGAAGACGCCGGTCTGATCGAAGCGCGGCCGCGGCGCGGCTTCTTTGCCAGCGCCGCGCCGCCCGTGCCCAGCAGCGCCCCGGCGGCCGAGGCCATCGCGCTCGCCGGCCGGCGTCAGCGCCTGATGGAGCTCGCTGCCTCGCAGCCCGGCTTGGTCTCGCTGGGCCATCTGGGCCTGCCCGCCTCACTGCTGCCACTGCCGGCCCTGGCACGCCTGCTGGGCCAGCAATTGCGCAGTCAGCGCGGCCTGCTGGCCACCGGCTCGGCCTATGGCAGCGCGGCCTTGCGCGAGCAGCTGGCGCGGCGTGCGCCACGCATGGGCTGCCGGTTCGGTGCCGAGGACATCGTTGCCACCCAGGGCGAGGGCGAATCGTTGCAACTCTGCCTGCGCCTGCTCACCCAGCCCGGCGATCTGGTGGCGCTGAGCACGCCGGCGCCCTTGCGCGCCCTGGAGTTGATCGCCAGCATGGGCCTTCGCGCGCTGGAGCTCCCCGCGGGTGACGAGGGTGGCCTGGCCGTGCCGGCGCTGGCCGCCGCGCTGCGGACGCAAACCATTGCCGCCTGCCTGGCCGAGCCCAGCTTTTACCGCGTGACCGGCGGCTCCTTGGACGATGCCGCCAAGCAGTCACTGGCGGCGCTGCTGGCGCGCCACCGACTGCCGCTGATCGAGTGCGACATGATGGGCGAGCTCTACCGCGGCACGCAGCGCCCCATGCCGGTGAAGGCCTTCGATACCGACGATCGCGTGCTCTATTGCGGCAGCCTAGCCTGCATCACCGGCACCGGCTACAGCCTGGGCTATATCGCCAGCGCCCGCCACCATCTGCAGCTGCGCGCCGCGCGTGCCGTGCATGGCGAGCTGCTGCCCAACAGCAGCGACGAGGTGCTCGCCGCCTTCATGGCCGGCGGCACTTTTGACAGCCATCTGCGCCGACTGCGCCGCAAGCTGGCTGAGCAAGTGCTGGCCTACGAACAGGCCGTGCAGGCTCATTTCCCCGCGGGCACGCGCGTCAGCACGGGCGCGGGCGGCTACGTGCTCTGGGTCGAGCTGCCCGGCCAGCTGGACGCCTGCGTGCTGCTGGAGCGCGCACGCCAGCATGGCTACAACTTCGTGCCCGGCGCCGTGTTCAGCATGGGCACGCAGTTCGACCATTGCCTGCGCCTGAGCGCCGCGCACCCGCTGGATGCACAGCGGGCGCAAGGGCTGCGCTTGCTGGGCGAGCTGGCGCAGCAGTTGCTGGCCTTAGAGTCCCAGCAACTGCAGATCGAATAGGCGCTCCAGCAGCCACCCCAGCGCCAGCAACGCGATCAAGGCCGAACCGCCGCCCAGCAGCCAGCGCGGGTAGAAGCTGCGCTGCCGCAGTCCCCACACCAGGCCCATGAACGCCGTCACCACGGCCAGCTGGCCCAGCTCCACGCCCAGGTTGAACATCAGCAGCGGCCCGGCCAGCGCCTCGCGCTGCAGGCCCAGCTCCTTGAGCGCGCTGGCAAAACCGAAACCATGCACCAGGCCGAAGGCGAAGGTCAGGCGCCAGCGACCGTGCAGCAGCAGCGGCCAGAGATTGTTCAGCGCCGCCACCAGCACCGAAGCGGCGATCAGCGACTCGACCCAGCGCGAGGGCGGGTTGAGGATGTCGAAGGCGGCCAGCGCCAGCGTGATGCTGTGCGCCAGCGTGAAGGCGCTCACCACCCCCAGCACTTCCAGCAGCACGGGTTTCAGATGGGTGGCGGGCCGCCAATGAGTCCCCTCCCGCACCAGCACTGCCGGCAGCAGCAGCGAGAGCAGAAATAGGATGTGATCCAGGCCGATCCAGATATGGTGCACGCCGTCGCGCAGCACGCTCAGGAGGCTGTGTGCCGCGCCCAAGCGCAGCTGGGCGGCCTCGCCGTCGGGTGGCAGCACCAGAGTCTGGTCGCCGGCCGGCCCGCGCAGGCTGAGCACGCCGCGATGCGTGGGATCGCTGTCGGCAAACAGGCGGTAGCTGAGGGTCAGGTCTTGCGCGGCCGCCTGGCACTGCCAGCGGCGCTGCAGCACGGCGTAGCGGCCATCGCTGCGGCTCTCGATCTGCAGCGGGGCCAGCGCTTGCGGCGTGCAGCTGCTGCCGTCGGCATCCCGTAGCACCAGCCCCAAGCCTTGCTGGGCCAGTTGGTCGATCTCGTGAGTACGCGCCCTCACCTCGCCCCAGCTGAGTTGCCCGTCCGCATTGGCATCCAGCTGCAATTCGCGATCCAGATCGCGCAGCGCGATGTCCACACGCTGGCTGAGGCCGGTGGCATCGGCTTCGAGGATCAGATAGGCGTCGCTGGCCTTGTGCGCCTGGGCGGCGCCAGCGCACAGCAGCATCAGCATCAGCAGGATTCGTTTCACGACGCAGCGCTCCAGCGCGCGTCATTCAAACCGGTCTCGCGGCGGAACTGCTCAATCGCCTGCCGCGCCTGCGCCGCCAGCGGCTTTGGAGCGCCGGGCAGCCGGGCCGCGCGCCACAGCAGCAGGGCATCGGCCGGCTCGCGCTGCAGGGCCCAGTTGGCGATAGCCTGCTGCAAGGCCTCGCGGGCATCGGGGCGCACGTCGAGGGCATAGCGTGCGCGCTCGCGCGCATGGGCGCTACCGTCGCCACGCAGGGCCGCGGCCTCGAAGCGCTCATGCAACTGCGCCGCGGCCTCGCCGGCACGCGCGTGGCCGCTGGCGCGCCAGGCGATCGCCAGGCGCAGCAGCAAGGCATCGGGCAGACGCGTGAGCTCGACCTCATGTGCCAGCACCAGCGCGGCAGCATCGGCCCAGCGGCGCCGCGCCAGCAGCCAGTCCGCCAGCGCAGCGCGGGTGTAGATGGAAGGCTCGGCCTGCAGGGCTTGGGCGTAGAGCGCTTCTGCTTCGGGCAGGCCGCGGCGCTCGGCCAGCTCGGCACGCAGCAAGCGGACCCAACCGGTGGGCGCCTGCGGGTAGCGTGCCAACTGGGCCAGCGCTGCGGCAGCATCAGCCTCGCCGTGGCCTTGCAGGCTGTCCAGCTCCGCCAGGCAGACGCGGCCATGCACCTGCACGCCCGACCCCAGCGCCGCATAGCTGAGCCCGGCCAGGCGCGTGCAGGCGCCGCGTGCCTCGGCCCAGCGGCCGCGCAACTGCAGCACGGCCGCGCGCGTCAGCTCGGCCTGGGCCCGCAGAGCCAGCGGCGCGGAACTCGCCAGCAGCGCATCCAGATCCTGCAGGGCGGCATCGAAGCGGTGCTGCGTCTGCAGGATGCTGGCGCGCAGCAGGCGCACCGCCGGTGGCGGGCTGGGCAGGCGCCACCAGGGCGCGAGCAGGGCCTGGGCCTGGCCCAGCTCGCGCGGGTCGCCCTCTTGCCGGGCGCGCTGCAAGGCAGCCTGCGCCAGGGCGAGTGCTTGCGGCAGCGCCAGCCCCTGGCGTGGTGCCGTGGCGAGTCGGCGCGGCAACTGCTCCAGCGCCTCGTCATCCGACTGCGGCGTGAAGGGGCTGGCCAGCCCGCGCAGACTGAGGAGTAGCAGGGGGATGAGACCCAACAGTCTGCGCATCGCCATCTCAGCCGACGGCGACGGGCTCGTCGCTTTCGCTGGCAGGCGGCATCTGCACCTTATCGGCGCCGAGCGGCTCATCGCTCTCACTTGCCGCCTGGGTCTGGCCCAGCGTGAACTGGGTATAGGCGGTGGAAGAGGCGAGCGCGCTGTCGGGCACCTCGGTGAGCACCACCGGTGGCGGCGGCGGTGGGGGCGGCGCCTCGACGTCGCTGCCGCCGCAGGCGGCCAAGAGGCCGCTGGCGAGCAGCGCAAGGGCGTGAGTGGAATGCTTCATGGCCCCTCCTCAGTTGCTGCCGCCAACGGGCGTGTAGAGATAAGGGAAGCTGCCCAGCAGCGGCACCGTGGCCTGGTCCACCGCGTCGTGCAGCTTCAGCGAGGTAGCACCCAGCGGCACATTGGCCGGCTTGCAGCTCACACCAAAGCCCAGCGCGTCGGTGTCGCCATTGGCCATGCACAGGCCGCCCATCACCGCCACCAGGGCCACGTCCACCACATCGTCCTTGGGGCGGCGGCCGTTCGGGAAGCCGGCGTTGTCGCTGCCGCCGGCCAGGATGTTGCCGACGATGCCCAGCCGGTTCTGCTGCGCAAACGGCACCGGCGCGATATTGGTGTTGAGCCGCAGCATCTCCGAGGCCACCACATGGGCGGGCTGGTTGACGCCCTTGACGCCGGTGAGGAAGGCCGTCACCAGATCGGTACGCGGCAGGTTCTTGGGCGCTGTGCCGGGGATGGCGAGCACCGTCTCGATCAGGGCAGGCAGGGTCGGGTTGGTCACGTAATTGGCGAACTGCGCGTCATCCTTCGGCTTGGAGCTGTTGAAACGATCCTTGTCCGGCAGGCCGATCACCACCTCGTTCACCAGGGGCATGCCCAGTCGCGAGACCTGCACCCAGGCGCCGCCGGCCTTGTCGGTGTTCTGGTGGCCGGGCTTGGGAGCGGGGTCCAAGACTCGCGCCTGGCGCAGGCTGGCCGTGGTCCAGCCGCCGATGACGGGCTCGCTGGCGCTGGCCAGGCAGCTCTTGTGCACTTCCAGTGCCAGGGTGGTGACGTTCTTGTCGTCCAGCTGGTTGGGCACGGCGCCGATCAGGGTCGGGTCGGTGATCACCGACACCGGCGCATTCACCAGGTCGAAGATGGTGCCGAGGTTGACGGCGAAGGGATCCTTGCGCTGGCCAACGAAGACCTTGCCGGGCATGGCGCAGCCAGGGATGTTGACGCTGTAGATGTGTTTAGCCGCATAGGCCTCGTAGTTGGCGATGGTCTTCTTGCCGATGTTGTCCACCGGCTTGTCGAAGCTGGCTGCGCCATTGCCGGCATTGGTGACCGACTGGCGCTGGCCGCTGCGGCGGTCGCCGCGCACGATGTCCAGCGTATAGCTCTCGTTGACGTTCAGCGCTGCGGCGCGCGGCTCGCTGATGGTGCCGGCCTGTATCAGCGGAATCGGCACGCTCTTGTCGCCGATCGTCAGCGCGATGCTGTTGAGCTTGTTCTTGAAGCGGAACTGGAAGGTCAGGTCTTCCTTGGCATCGCCGTTGGTATCGAGATGGATCTCGTAGAGCGCGTTCGGGTCCAGCGAGAAATAGTTGGGGCCGCCATAGGCGTCCTGCAGCGGCAGGTAGTTGGCGATCAGGGTCACGTAGTCGCCACGACCCTGCTCATAGCTCATGAACATGTAGAAGTCGCTGGCATCGACCTTGGGCACCGTGGTGATGAAGGGCGCCTCGCGGTGGCTGGAGGCCATGGCCGCGGTGGCGGCCAGCATGGCGGCGCTGAAGCACAGCAAGCGCAGCGGGCGGGACTTGGGAATCGTGGGCATCTTGGTCTCCTGTTTGGGGTGGGCGACTCCTTCGCCCACTCCGGGCCTTTACGCCGCCGGCCCGGCGGCGGACGCAGCCCGCCCCGCGCGCTTGTCGGGCATGCATCCGATCGCCGGCGGCCTGCGTAATGGCAGGCCCTTGCATCCAAACCCGGCCGCTCTGCGTAAGCTCAAGCCATGAGCACCACCACCCCCATCGCGCGCAGCCAGGAGCTCGCCGCCCTGCTGGCCCGCATCGCCCTGGGCGACCGGGCAGCCTTCGAAGCCCTCTACCGCGCCACCAGTGGCCCGCTGTTCGGCGTGGTGCTGCGCGTCAACAGCAACCGCGGCCAGGCCGAGGAGGTGCTGCAGGAGGTCTACGTGAACATCTGGCGCGCCGCCGCGGGCTACCAGGCGCAGCAAAGCCAGCCGCTCACCTGGCTCACCAGCATCGCGCGCAACCGCGCCATCGACAGCCTGCGCCGCCGCGCCACCGAACCCGCCACCGTGAGCCGCTACAGCAGCCTGGACGACGGCAACGACGGCGAGGAACAACAAGATCTGCTTGAAAAGCTGCCCGCCGACCAGGCCGGCCCGCTGGAGCTGCTGGAGCAGGCCACGCGCGCCCATGCGCTGGAGCGCTGCATGCAGGGGCTCAGCGGCGAGCAGCGCTCGAGCCTGGCGCTGGCCTACTACCAGGGTTTGAGCCATGCCGAGGTGGCCGAGCATCTGGCCCAGCCGCTGGGCACGGTGAAGAGCTGGGTGCGCCGCGGCCTGCAAAGCCTCAAGCAATGCCTGGACCGCGCCGCCGGCCTGCTGGGCACGGGCACCGCCGGGGAGTCCGCCTGATGGACTACAGCCGCCCCCATATGGCCGAGAAGCTGGCCGCCGAATACGCGCTGGGCACGCTGCGCGCTGGCGCGCGCCGCCGTTTCGAACAGCTGCTGCCGGCCCACCCCGCGCTGGCCGCTGCGGTCGCGCGCTGGCAGTTGCGCCTGCAGGCCCTGGCCAGCCCGGTAGCCGCGGTGCAGCCGCCGGCGCATCTCTGGCCCGCCATCCAGCGCCGCCTGTTCGGCGCGCCCGCGCCCGCGCCACGCTGGTGGCAGCGCCTGAGCCTCTGGCGGGGCTTCAGTGGCGCCGCCAGCGCGGTGGCGCTCACCGCGCTGGTGCTGATGAACCAGCCCCAGCCGGTGCAAGCGCCGCTGGTGATCGTGATGAACAGCACCGCCGAGGGCGCGGAACTGGTGAAGGCCGGCTTTGTGGCCAGCGTCAGCGCCGACGGCCAGGCCCTCGTACTGATGCCGCTGGGCCCGCTGACGCTCGCGCAGGGCCGCGCGCTGGAGCTCTGGGCCGTGCCGGCGCAAGGCGCACCGCGCTCGCTGGGCCTGGTGGCCGGCAACAGCGCCACCACCGTGCTACGCGCCAAGCTGCTGCAGAACACCGCGGCCTTTGCCGTCAGCCTGGAGCCCGTCGGTGGCTCGCCCACCGGCGTGCCCACCGGACCGATCGTTTCAGCGGGCCAGGTCTAGCCGGAGCAAGCCGCGCAGCCACAGCCGCAGCCGGGCCAGCCAGCCCGGCGATGCCACTGCAGGCGTCGGCACGGGCAGGCTGTTCGCCGCCTGCGCCTGCAGCGCCTGCTCGAAGCGCGCAAAGAAGTCGCCAATGATCTTCTGCGCCGCGGCGTCCACCACGCGCGAACCGATCTGCGCCAGCTTGCCGCCGATCTGCACATCGGCGCTGTAGTCCAGCAGGCAGCGCTGCTCGCCAATGGCGCTCAGCTTGACCTGGGCCAGGCCCTTGCCGAAACCGGCCACGCCCCCTTGGCCCTCGAAGCGCATCGCGTAGGACTCGGGCGCCACCACATCCTGCATCTGCAGCTGACCCTTGAAGCGTGCGCGCACCGGGCCCACGGCGGCCATCACCACCACCTGCAACTGCTCGCCCGCGCGCGTGAGCGATTCGCAGCCGGGGATGCAGGCCTGCAGCATGGCCTCGTCGTTGAGCGCCGCCCAGGCCGTGGCCTGCGAGCAGGGCAGCTCGCGTTGACTCGCTATCTTCATGCTCAGGCCTCCGGTGTGGCTGGCAACGGTGCCACTGGCACGGCGGCGTGCCCATGCTTGGCCGCCAGCACGGCGTGCCAATCGCGCCAGGCGCGGCCGGGATGCACCTCGCCACAGTTGGTGCAGCGGCGCTCGGCCTCGGGGCTGGCGTAGAACTGCTGGTACAGCGGCGGCAGATCGCCCACGATGCTTTGCAGCTGCACCTCGTGGCGCTGGATCAGCGTGCCACAGTGCGCGCAGTACCACTGGAAGGCATCGATCACGCCGGCGGCGCGCTGGCGTTCGATCACGGTGCACAGGCTGCCTGGCTCGGGGCGCTGCGGCGAGTGCTGCACATGGGCGGGCAAGAGGAAGATGTCGCCCTCGCGCAGGTCCACGCGCTCGAACTGGCCGCGGTCCCACAGGATCAGGTGCGCATTGCCCTTGAGCTGGTGGAAGAACTCCTCGTGCGGGTCGTCGTGGAAGTCGGTACGGTGGTTCGGGCCACCCACCACGGTGCAGATGAAATCGGCGTTCTGCCAGATCTGCTGGTTGCCCACCGGCGGCTTGAGCTCGGCGGCATGGTCTTCTATCCATTGGGCGAAGTTGAGGGGGCGTCCGTAGGTCAGCATGATGATGGAACTCTTTCTGTGCTTGCTTGATTGTGGTGGGTAAGATGCGGCCGCCCATGACCAAGAAGCCGAGCGATCCGCAGGATGAGTTGCTGATGAAGCTGCCGCGCCGCAGCGCGCGGCCGGTGAACGTGTCCCTGAAGCAGCTGCGCGGCTTCGATGCCGTGGCGCGCGAGGGCAGCTTCACGCGCGCGGCGCAGCAGCTGTTCCTGAGCCAGTCGGCGCTCTCGGCGCTGATCCGCGCGCTGGAGAGCGAGCTGGGCCTGCGTCTGCTGGACCGCACCACGCGCCGCAGCGAGCTCACCGAGGCCGGCCGCGAGCTGATGCCGGCGGTGCAGCGCCTGCTGGCCGATCTGGACCGCGTGGCCGGCGATCTGCGCGATGTGGCGGAACGCCGCCGTGGCCGCGTGCGCCTTGGCACCACCCCGCTGCTGGCGGCCAGCCTGATGCCGGAGTTGCTGCGCAGCTTTGCCGAGCGTTACCCGGAGATCGAGCTGAGCCTGCTCGACGCCAGCGCCGACCAGTTGCTGGCGCAGCTGCGCCTGGGTGAACTGGACCTGGCCCTGGCCACGTTTGACGCCGCCGAGCCCGACATCACGGCCGAGCCGCTGCTGCGCGATGCGATGGTGGCGATCTGCAATCGCGAGCACCCTCTCGCCACCGCCAAGGCCTTGCGCTGGAAGGATCTGCTGGACCAGCCGCTGCTGCTGCTGCGCGAGGGCAGCGGCCTGCGCGCCCTGGTGGAGCGCCATTTCGCGCCCCTGGGTGGTTGCCCCAAGCCGGCGCAGGAGGTGACGCACATTGCCACCGCCATGGCCATGGCCGCGGCTGGCCTGGGCGTGGCCATCCTGCCGGCCTATGCGCTCAAAGTTTCGGCCCTGGCCGAGCTGGTGGGCGTGCCGCTGAAGGAGCCCGCGGTGGCCCGCGAGGTCTCGCTGGCGCAGCTGCAGCAGCGCTCGCTCTCGCCCGCCGCGCGCGCGATGGCCGAGCATCTGCGCGAGCACCTGAGCAAGGCTGAGGCAGCGCATGGCAAGGCGCCTAAACGCTCAGCACGGCGCGCCGCGCCATGATGCTGCGCATCACGCTGTAGGGCGTGACCAGCGAGGTCTTGGGGTTGTCGGGCGAGGCTGTGTTGCGCAGCGTCAGGTGCAGCTCGCCCACCGCGCCGCTGGCCTCGATCTCGTGCTCGTTGCCGCTGATGCTCGGGTCGGCCACCAGCTCCACCAGCGTCTCGTCCATGCCCAGCGTGCACAAGGCCAGCGTGGCCGCCACATTGGCATTCTTGGGATAAGTGCGCGCCGCATCGCGCGCGGTGCCGCGGAAGAACACCACGGGCTCGCTGACCTTGGCGAGATCCAGCAGCAGCTCGGCCGGCGTGTCGCGCCAGGCCAGTGGCGGCTTGCGCGAACGCAGGCAGACGCGGCTCAGCCCTGCCAGCTTGGCGGCCTGCAGATAGTCCAGGCCCGCCAGCGCACCGGAGGGCAGCAGCAGCTGGCGCCCCGACGCGCGTGCCGCCGCTTCCAGCTCGGCGAGCAGCGCCGCATCGGAGAGCACGCCCACCGACACCAGCAGCAGATCGCGCCCCGCGCGCAGCACCTCGGGCCCGTAGGCCTTCACCGCGCCATGGCCGGCTGCCTCCACCACCAGATCGGGCTGCAATGCCAGCAGGGCCGCCAGCGTGGTGACGACCGGCAGTCCCAGCCCTGCGCCCTCGCTCTCGTGCTGGCACAGCGCGCCCAGCAGCTTCACGCCCTCGCCCTGGCGCGCCAGCAGCTCCTTGGCGATCACGCGGCCGATGGCGCCCAGGCCGATCAGGGCCACGCGCAGCGGCGCCGCGTTTTCATGTGTCTTGTGTACGGTCATGTCGATTCCAAAGTCAAAGCGTCTTGCACCACCCGGGCGGCGAGCACGCCGGCCAGGTGGGCGCGGTAATCAGCCTCGCCATGCACATCGCTGGACATCAGCGCGGCGTCAACGGCAAGCCCTCGCAGGGCCTCGGCGACAAAGCACCGGCCCAGGGCCTGCTCGAAGTCGGGCAGGCGCTGCACGCCATGCGCACCGCCGGTGAGCGCCACGCGCACCGCACCGTCGTCGAACTGCGCCACCGCCACGCCCACCAGGGCAAAGCGCGAGGCCGCCTGCTCGAACTTGGCGTAGGCAAAGCGGCGCGGCCGGCGCAGGCGCACGCTGCACAGCAGCTCGTCGGCTTCCAGCGCGGTGCTGAAGAAGCCGGTGAAGAAGTCGTCGGCCGGCAGCTCGCGCCGGTCGGTCACCAGGGTGGCGCCCAGGGCCAGCATGCCGGCCGGCCAGCAGGCGGACGGGTCGGCATTCGCCAGCGAGCCGCCCAGCGTGCCCTGGCTGCGCACCTGCTCGTCGGCGATGTGCGAGGCCAACCGGGCAAGACCTGGCACCACGCTGCGCAGCAAGCCATGGCGGGCCAGGCTGGCATGGCTCTGCATGGCACCCAGCTGCAGCTCGCCCCCGGCGGTGGCGGCGCAGCCGCGCAATTCGGCCAGCCCTTGCAGATCGATCAGGCGTTCGGGCGCCATCAGGCCCAGCTTCATCGCACCCAAGAGGCTCTGGCCGCCGGCCAGCAGCTTGCTGTCCGTGCCATCGCGCAGCCAGTGCAGAACCTCGTCCACCGAGCGGGCGCGGCAGTACTCGAACTCACGCATGCTCAGCACCCAGCCATTCGCAGATCGCCGCCACGATGCCCTCGTAGCCGGTGCAGCGGCAGAGATTGCCGGCCAGGGCCTGGCGCACCGCGGCGGACTCGGCGTGCACGCCCTCGGCCTTCATGACCACGGCGCGCATCAGCATGCCGGGGGTGCAGAAGCCGCATTGCAGGGCATGATGGCGCGAGAAGGCGAGCTGCAGCGCATGCCACTCGCCCGGCGCCGCCAGGCCTTCGATGGTGGCCACCTCCGCGCCCTCGGCCTGGCGCGCCAGCACATTGCAGCTCTTCACCGCGCGGCCGTTCAGCAGCACGGTGCAGGCACCGCATTGCGCGGTGTCGCAGCCCTGGTGGGTACCGGTGAGCGCTAGCGGCTCACGCAGCGCGTCCACCAGCAGACTGGCGTTGCCAAGCTCGAGCTGGCAGGGGCGGCCATTGACGCGGAGTTGCACCATGATCAAGCGAGCTTCAAGCCGCTCTTGGCGAACTGCTCACGCGTGAGTGCCTTCTCGGCCTCGGTGAGTTGCAGCAGCGGGCGGCGCACCGGGCCGCCCACCTGGCCGAGCAGCTCCAGCCAGTACTTGCTGTGGGCCTGGGGCTTGCCCTTGGGGCGACTGAGGCGGAAGGCTTCGCGCGCCGGCTCCAGGCTGTCACGCACGCGGCGTGCCTCGTTGAAGCGGCCCTCGAAGGCCAGGCGCGTGTACTCGTTGATGCGCTGGTCGGCCGCGGTCTGCAGCAGCAGCGGCGGCGTGGAGCAGAGGTAGAGGCGCCAGCCCAACTCCTCGATATTGTCCAGCCACTCTTCCTCGCTGGCGGTGCTGACCTGGATCTGCTCGCCCACCAAGCGGCTGAGCTCGCTGTACATGGCGCGCGGCACGCTGTACTTGATGGCCACGATATTGGGCAGCTCGGCAATGCGGGCGCAGAGTTCCGGGCTCATCAGGTAACCACAATCGGGGTGGTTCCACATCGCGATGCCGATGTCCAGTTGCTCGCTGATATGGCGGTAGTACTCGTAGATGGTCTCGTCGGTGTCAGCGCCGAAATGCAGCACCGGGCTGTGCACCACGATCCAGTCGGCGCCCACGGCCTGGGCATGGCGGCCGAGTTCCAACACCGTGTCGAGGTTGGTGTCGGAGCAGGACATGACGGTGCGCGAGCCGCAGGCCTTGGCGACCTCGGCGGCCACCTCGAAGCTGCGCTTGCGTTCGGCCAGCGACATCGAGAAGAACTCGCCCTGCTTGCCGCACACGAACAGGCCGCCCAGCTTCAGCGTGCCGCACCAGTGCGCGAGGTTGGCCCGAAAGCCGGCTTCGTCCACCGAGCCGTCGGCCTTGAAGGGCGTGAGCGTGGCGGCCCAGACACCGGTGAAATGCGCCTTGGCATAGGCCTTGGCGTCTTGCTTGCTGTAGTCCATGGGGATAGCTCTCGGTTCGGTCAAGAAGAAGTCGAAGAAGGGGAATTCATCGCGCGCCAGAGCGCGGCGGCGCTCAAGGGGAAATCCAGCTGGCTCACACCCAGCGGCGCGAGCGCGTCGTGCGCGGCATTGAGCAGGGCCGCCGGCAGGCCGATGCAGCCAGCCTCACCCACGCCCTTGGCGCCCAGTTCATTGGCGGCGCTGCGGGTGGGCAGGCTCTCCAGCGTGATGCGTGGCGGCATGTCTTCGGCACGCGGCAGGGCGTAGTCCATCAAGGAGCCGGTGAGCAACTGCCCGTTCGCGTCGTAGACGATGCGCTCCATCAGCGCCTGGCCCAGGCCCTGCGCCAGCCCACCCACCAGTTGGCCATGCACCAGCTCGGGCGAAACGAGCACGCCGGCGTCGTCCACCCACACCAGCTCGCGGATGCGCGGCTGGCCGGTGGCGCGTTCGACTTGCAGCTCCAGCATCACGCAGCCCGAGGCCCAGGCCTCCTCGGCCGTGTGGTGGAACAGCTCTACCTTGCAGGGCAAGGCCGCGCCTTCGGCCATGCGCTGTTGCAGTTGCTCGGCGGCCTTCAGCACCGCCGAGCCGCCGATGGCCGTGCTGCGGCTGGCCAGGGCGCCGATGCCGGCCGGGCAGCGCGCGGTGTCGCCATGCAGCACCTCGATCTGTGCCGGCGTGCAGCCCAGCGCCCCGGCCAGCAGCTTGGCGTAGCTGGTCTCGCGGCCCTGGCCCTGCGCGGTGGCGCCGGTGGCGAGCTGGTAGCGCCCGTCGGCCAAGGCGGTAAGGCGTGCGCTTTCGCCACCCTGCCCGCAGGGTTCCACATACAGGGCGATGCCGATGCCGGTGAGGAATTCGTCATCCGACGCCTGGCGCTGCCGGGCACGGCGCTGCGCGTAATCGAACAGGGTGGCGGCGCGATTCAGCAGGGCCGGCAGGTCACAGCGATCCAACCACACCTCGCTGGCCAGGCGGCGCGGCAGCGCATCGGCCGGCCAGACATTGGCCAGGCGCAGGGCGAGCGGATCGATGCCATGGCGCCGCGCGGCCTCGTCCACCAGGCGCTCCATCAGGATGCAGGCCTCGGGCCGGCCGGCACCGCGGTAGATGCCCACCGCGGCCGCGTGGCTCAGGCGCCCCTCGCCCTGCACCTGCCAGTTAGGCAGCCGGTAGGGGCCGGGCAGGATGCGGCAGCTGTTGCGCAGCGGCGCCGCGGCGCTGAAGGGCAGCCAATGGCCCAGCGCGAACTCCAGCTGCGCGTCCAGTGCCTGCATCTGGCCCGCGGCGTCCAGCCAGAGGCGGCCCTGCAGGCGAGAGGCGCGGCCATGGGTGCCGGCCAGCAGGTCTTCGCCCCGCGTGGCCAGCCAGCGCAGCGGCCGCTGCAGGCGGCGCGCGGCCACGGCCAGCAGCAGGTCTTCGGCGAATACCGAGGCCTTGCCCCCAAAGGCGCCGCCCACATCGGTGGCCACCACCTGCACCTGCTCGGGCGCGATGCCGAGCGCATGCGCCAGGTCCTCGCGGGCGCGGCTGGGCGTCTGGGTGGACAGCCAGGCCTGCAGGGTCTGCGTGGCCTCGTCCCAGCGCATCAGCGCCGCACGCGGCTCCAGCGGCGCGGCGGCCACACGCGGCAGCTCGATCTGTGCGCTGGCGCTGGCATCACCGGCCGGCAGGCTGCCCACGCGGGTCTCGCTGTGCAGGGCCAGGTTGCCTGGCACCTCGGCATACAGATCGGCGCCGCCGCGCTCGAAGTCCGCCACCGGGGCCAGGTCTTGATAGTCGACCCAGATCAAGTCGGCCGCGGCCTGGGCTTGCTGGCGCGTCTCGGCCAGCACCAGGGCCACCGGCGCGCCCACGGCCAGCACGCGGTCGGCCGGCAGCAGGGCCGCCCGCGGCAGCTTCATGCCGGGCAGCAGGCCATTCACGCGCGGCTGCTGCAGGCCCGCGAAGTCCGCCGGCCCCAGCACCGCGAGCACGCCGGGCTCGGCGCGTGCCCCGTCCAGTTCCATGCCGAGGATGCGTGCATGGGCATGCGGGCTGCGCAGAAACACGGCATGGGCCAGGCCCGGCATCTGCGTAGCCGGCTGGTTGGCGACAAAGCCGCCCTGCCCGCGCAGCAAGCGGGCGTCCTCTCGGCGCAGCAGGGCGTGCTGCGGCTCGTTGCGGGGGTCTGCGTGGATCTCTGTGCTTGCCATGGCCGCCATTGGAGCCATGGCCATGAATCAAGGCAAACGCAAAGAATTGATTGATTGTCCTGTTCTATTTCTGAATCAAGGATTCCATGCGGCATTTGCACGAGAGCCACGACTTTCTCGTAATGAATTCACAAGATGCTTTATGTATACATACAATCATCATCACATACACAATGAAACATCATGCGCCGCTCGGTTTTCTTTGGCCTGGCCCTGGCAACTGCCCTGCTCAGCATCAGCGCGGCCCGTGCGCAAGCACCTGCGCCAAGCTCCAACGTCAGCCTCTACGGCTTTCTGAAGGCCGACGTCGAACAGGTCAGCGCGAGCGGCCAGCACGGGCCGCTGCGGCGCCTGTCCAACAACCTCTCGGTGCTGGGCTTTCGCGCCAGCGAGGACCTGGGCGCGGGCTGGAGCGCCTGGGCCCAGATCGAGACGAATGTGAAGGTGGACACCGGCGATGGCCCCTGGGGCGGCCGCAACACCGGTGTGGGCCTGCGTGGCCCCTGGGGCGAGCTGCTGCTGGGGCAATGGGAGACGCCGCTGCGCTTCGTCTCGGTCTATGCCATCGACCCCTTCACCGCCGGCATCTTTGCCTCCAACGGCATCCTGGGCAATGGCTTCGCGACCGCCGCCAACGGCATCTCGCCCGCCTCCTTTGACCGCCGCCAGCCCAATCTTGTGCAATACAGCAGCCCCACGCTGCAGGGCTTCAGCGCACGCATCGCCTATGCCCTGCCCGAGGAGAAGACGGCCACGCTCGCGCCCGATCTGATCTCCACGCTGCTGAGCTATAGCGACGGCCCGCTCTACCTCGCCTGGGGCCATGAACGGCACCGCGACTACCAGGGCGCCGGCAGCCTGGATACCGCGCATCGCCTGGGCGCCGCCGTCACCCTGGGCAACACGCGCCTGCGCGCCGCCTGGGAGCGCCTGCACTACGAGCCCGCACCGGGCCGCATGCTGAACCGCAATGCCTGGCAACTCGCCCTCACGCACGACATGGGCGCCGGCCAGTGGCGTGCCAGCCTGGTACGCGGCCAGGCCGCCAGCGGCAATGCCAGCCAGGGCGTGGGCGGCATCGGTGCACCTGGCACCGACTCGGGTGCGCGCCAGCTCTCGCTGGGCTACGGGCACAGCCTGTCCAAGCGCAGCGAGCTCTGGGCCGCCTGGACCTCGTTGCACAACGGCGCCAGCGCCGCCTACAAGCTTTCCGCCAACCCGATCGACGGGCTCAAACCCGGCAGCACCCAGCGCGGCCTGGGTCTGGGCCTCACCCACAAGTTCTGAACACCACCATGCAGCTCACCGTCTCTCGCAAACTCTGGCTCGCCAGCCTGGCCGCCCTGGGCCTGATGGTGGCCGCCGCCGTGCTGAGCCAGCGCTCGGCCGCCTCAGCGATGCAAAACGCCATGGAGGACGTCGCCGCCTTCGAGGAGCGCATCACCCTTTCCACCCGCTGGGCCGGCGCGCTGGAGGCGAATGTGCAGCGCGTCATCGCGATGGCCCTGAGTCAGGAGCCGCTGCTGACCCAGACCTTCGGCCAGGGCCGCAAGCAGGCCACCGGCCAGATCAATGAGCTGCAAGAGCGCATCGCCAAGCAGGCCGGCACGCCGCGCGAGCGCGAGGCGCTGACGCGCATCGCCGATCGCCGCCAGCCGGTGGTGGCCTTGATGAAACAGGTCGACGCCCTGAAGCAGCGCGGTGAGTCGGCCAGCGCGCTGGTGGAAAAGGAGCTGCTGCCCGCGGTGGCCCAGTACCTCGCGGCGCTGGAACAGCTGGTAGACGTGCAGAGCCAGCTGCGCGACGAAGCCAAGACGGCTGCGCTGCTGGCCAGCGCCAGTGCGCAGCGCCTGGGCCTGCTGGTGATGGGCCTGGTGTTCGCACTCAGCCTGGCCGGCGTGGCGCTGCTGGTGCGAGCCATCAGCGCGCCCCTGCGACAGGCGGTGCAACTGGCCGAGCGCATCGCCGAAGGCGACCTCAGCCAGCCGCCGGCCGCCAGCACGCGCCAGGACGAGTTCGGCCAGCTGATGCAGGCCATGGACGCGATGGCGCAGCGCCTGCGCGCGCTGGTGGCCGAGGTCTTGCAGGGCGTGGATTCGGTCAGCACGGCCTCCAGCGAGATCGCCGAAGGCAACCAGGACCTGAGCGCGCGCACCGAACAGGCGGCAGCCAATCTGCAGCAGACTGCCAGCTCGATGGAGCAGCTCGCCGGCACGGTGCAGCAGTCCGCCGACACCGCGCGCCAGGCCGATCAGCTGGCGGCCAGCGCGGCCCTGGCGGCCGGCCGTGGTGGCGAGGTGGTGCACGAGGTGGTCAGCAATATGGCGCAGATCAGCCAGAGCGCGGCGCGCATGGCCGACATCATCGGCGTGATCGACGGCATCGCCTTCCAGACCAATATCCTGGCCCTGAACGCCGCGGTGGAAGCCGCGCGCGCCGGCGAGCAGGGCCGCGGCTTCGCGGTGGTGGCGGCCGAGGTGCGCAGCCTGGCGCAGCGCTCGGCGGCCGCCGCCAAGGAGATCAAGGGCCTGATCCAGCAGAGCAGCGACACGGTGGCCTCGGGCGCCCAGCTGGTGGACCAGACCGGCCGCTCCATGCAGGACATCGTGGCCAGCGTGCGCCAGGTGGCGGCCCTCATCAACGAACTGGCCGCCGGCGCGAGCGAGCAGGGCGACGGCATTGCGCAAGTGAACCAGGCGGTGGCGCAGCTGGATCAGATGACCCAGCAGAACGCCGCGCTGGTGGAGCAATCGGCCGCAGCTGCATCCTCGCTGCGCGACCAGGCCCAGCGCCTGCGCGGCGTGGTGGGGGTGTTCAGGCTCGACGCCTGACGGCAGCCTTGGCGGGCTTCTTCACGGCTGCTGTGGCAGCCACTTTGGCGGCAGGCTTGCGCGGCTTGGGCGCCGCCGGCGCCTCACTCGGCGCACGCCCCGCCGCGTCCCCACCCTGCTGCGCCTTCAGCAGGTCCAGCACGTTGATGCTCAGCCGTGCCGTGTGGTTGCGCATGGCCTCGTAGGAGGCCTCGGCGTCCGAGGCCAGGATGGCGTTGAGGATGGCCTGGTGCTCGTCGTGCGAGACCGGCAGGCGCCGCTCCACATGCGTCTGTGCGGCGCGGAACGGCGCCAGCCGTTCGCGCAGATTGCTCAGCATCGCGGCCAGGCTGCGGTTCTGCGCACCGGCGCTGATGAGCTGGTGGAACTGGTGGTTGAGCTGCAGATAGCCGGCCTCGTCGCCGCGCGCCACGCAGTCCTCGCTCTGCTGCTGCACCATCTGCAGCTGCTTCTTCTGCACCGCGCTCATGCGCTCGGCACTGATGCGGCAGCACAGCGCGTCCAGCTCCACCATCGCCTCCAGCATGTCGGAGAGATCGTCCAGGCCAATGCTGCGCACGATGCCGCCCTTGCGCGGTTGCAGATCGATCAGGCCACGCGCATGCAACTCGCGCAGCGCCTCGCGGATAGGCGTGCGCGAGACCTGGAAGCGCTCGGCCAGCACCAGCTCCTCCAGCTTCTGCCCGGGCGGCAGCTTGCCGCTGACGATGTCTTCGGTGAGGCTGCGGCAGATGCTGGCGGAAGCGTTACCCATGGGTGGTCCAGGCAGGGAAGTGGCAGGTTGGGCCGATTCTAGCGACGACGCGCACAACTGCATTGCGGTTCTGCCTCTTTGCATGCGCAATCAATTTCCTGTATACATGCAAATGTTTTTGGATTCATTGAATCCAGATCCATTCCACAAACCTCTGGAGGCCCACATGGCTGGCAAGCTGCGTCACATCGCTATTTCCGTTCCCGATCCCTGGGCCGTTGCGCCCTTCTACGAGCAGTCCTTCGGCATGAAGAAGGTCGGCGAGACCGACTCCTCGCTGGCGCGCGGCGTCTACCTGAGCGACGGCGTGATGTGCCTGGCGCTGCTCAACTTCAAGAACGATGCCCATGCCGGGCCGCTGGGCCGTGCGCATGTGGGCCTGCACCACATCGGCTTCTGGGTGGACGACATCGCCGCCTCGCGCCAGGACTGCGAAGCCGCCGGCGGCACCTACTTCCTCGGCGAGGTGCCGGTGAAGGGCAACAGCTTCTACGAGGTGAAGTACTTCGACCCCAACGGCGTGATGATAGACATGACCGACCGCGGCTGGGGCGGCGCCGCCAAGGATGTGGTGGGCGTCGCGGAGGCGCCGGCATTGCGCCACCCCGATCTCAAGGCAGCGCGCTGAACCTCAGCCCGGCACCGGGTTGGGCAATGCCCGCCCGGCGCAGAAGGCCTGCAGGTTCTCCAGCAGGCAGGCCAACTGAGCACGCTGCGCCTCGGGCGAGCGGCCCGAGATATGCGGCGTGAGCAGCACCTGGTCCAGGCGGCGCAGTTCGGCCGGCACGGCGGGCTCGTCTTCCAGTACATCCAGGCCCGCGCCCGCAATCTCGCCGGCCTGCAGGGCCGCGATCAGATCGCCCGTGTGCAGCACGCTGCCACGCGCCACATTCACCACAAAGCCTGCGGGCCCCAGCGCGCGCAGGACTCCGCGATGCACCAGATGGCGTGTGGCCGGCCCGCCCGGACAGGCCAGCACCAGGTAGTCGCTGGCCGCGGCGAGGCTCAGCACCGAGGCGTGGTGCTGATAGGGCAGCTCGGGCCGTGGCTGACGCGTGCAGTAGGCCACGCTCATCTCGAAGCCCAGCGCGCGGCGCGCGATCTGCTGGCCTATGTTTCCCATGCCCACGAGGCCAATGCGCCGGCGATGCAGCGTGGGTCGCTCGGCGCGGCTGTGCTGCCACAGGCCGGCCTTCACCGCGCGGTCCAGCGGCGCCAGGCCGCGCGCCAGCGCCAGCATCAGGGCCAGGGCGTGGTCGGCCACGGTGGCGTTGTTGACGCCGGGCGCATGCGTGACGGCAATGCCCAGCTCGCGCGCCGCCGCCACGTCGATGGCTTCGTAGCCGGCGCCGAAGGCACACACCAGGCCCAGGCCGGGCAGCGCCTGCATCTGCGCGCGGCTGAGCCCGGTCGTGCCATTCGTCAGCACCGCACGCACGCCAGCTTGTGCCAGCGCGGGCCAGTCCAGCCCCACAGGGCCCTGCGGGCAATAGCTCAGCGCATAGCGCTCGCCCAGGACCTGCACAAAGGCAGGCTGCAGAGGGATCAACACCAGCAGTTGGAGTCGCGCATCGTTCATGTCTTGGGCCCGGCAGCAAGAAACATCCAGCACAGGGAATTACCCTGCATCGCTTGCCATGTATACACGGCGATGTTATTGTATTCACATACCGCAGCAAATGTGCCGCTGCATCGCACTGACAAGCAAAGGATTCCCCCGTGATCTGGTACGCAATCGCCTCCTACGACAACGGCCATGGCCCCCGACCCGCCCTGGTGCTGGACGACCAGCTCTACGACGCCGCCGCCGCGGCACGCGCCTGCGGCCTGGAGCAGCAGCCTGCACTGGCCGCCTTTCTGAACAGCACCCAGCTGGCGATTACCGACTGGCCGCACAGCGCTGGCGCGATTGCGGCGCTGGCCCGGCAGGTGCAGGAACTGGCCGCCGCCGGCGCGCTGCATGCGCTGCCCGCACAAAGCTACCGGCTGTGCACGCCCTACCGTCCGGGCCGCATCTTCGGTGCCGCCTCCAACTATGTGGAGCACGCCAAGGAGATGGGCACCAAGCTGGCGCCGCGCACCGAGAGCTCGCCCTATGTCTTCATGAAGGCCGACACCAGCGTGCTGGCCACCGAGGAAGACGTGGTCAAGCCGGCCCACACCGCCAAGCTGGACTGGGAGGTGGAACTGGGCGTTGTGATCGGCCGTGAATGCCGCAACGTGAGTGTGGAAGAGGCCTATGAGGTGATCGCCGGCTACACCGTGTTCAACGACATCAGCGCGCGCGACCTGAACCGCCGCAGCGACTACCCCTTCACGCACGACTGGTTCCGCGGCAAGAGTTTTGACACCTTCGGCCCCATGGGCCCCTGGGTGGTGCCGCGCGACTGCATTGCCGCGCCGCAGAATCTGCGCATGCGCCTCACCGTGAACGACGAGACCATGCAGGACGACACCACGGAAGGCATGATCTTCAACATCGCCGAGCAGATCGCCTACCTCTCCGGCATGCTCACCCTCAAGCCCGGCGACCTGATCGCCACCGGCACGCCCACCGGCGTGGGCATGGCGCGCGGGCGCTTTCTGCAGCCCGGGGATGTGATGATGGCCAGCATCGAGCAGATCGGCAGCATCCGCAACCGCGTGGTCGCGGGCTGATCCAACCCCAAACATTTCCAAGGAATCACGCCCATGTCCATCCGCCACCGACTCTGGGCCATCGCCTTTGCCGCGCTGGGTTGCAGCGCCGCCCAGGCCGTGGACAAGGTGAAGTTCAACCTCGCCTGGCTGCCCCAGGGCAGCACCGGCGGGGTGCTGGTGGCCGCTGCCAAGGGCTTTTATGCCGAGGCCGGCTTGGAGGTGCAAACCCAGCGCGGCTATGGCGGCCAGCGCACCGTCAACGAGATCGATCAGGGCCTGTTCGAGTTCGGCTACGGCGACCCGATCAGCGTGATGCTCAACCGTGCGAATGGCGGCAAGACGGTGATGGTGGGCGCCATCAATACGCAGTGGCCGGGCGCGCTCTGCTATATGCCAGGCAAGTTGAGCAAGGCGCCCAAGCTGGCCGATCTCAAGGGCCTGAGCGTGGGCGGCGGCGCGGCCTCGCCGCTGCAGAACCTGGTGCCCGCCTGGCTGCAGGCCAATGGCCTGCCGGCCAATCACCTCAAGCTGCTGCGCCTGGACCCGGCCGTCATCAACCCCAGCTTTCTCGAAGGCAAGGTGGACCTGGCCGAATGCTGGGAAGGTGCCAACAAGCCGCTGCTGGAGGCGCTGGTGCAGCGCGAAGGCAAGCAGCTCGCCGCCCTGCGTTACCGCGACTACAACCTGAACATCTACGGCAATGGCATCGTCGCCAGCGAGGCCCTGGTGCAGGCCAAGCCCGAGCTGGTGAAGCGCTTCGTCAGCGCCACCTATCGCGGCTACGAGTACATGCGCAAGAACCCGGATGAGGCCGCGGACCTCATCATCGCCAGCAACAAGCTGCTGAGTAAACCCATCCTGCTGCAGCAGATCAGGGAAACGCTGGACATCATCAGCGACCCCGGCGCCGACAACAAGAAGCTCGGCTACATCCGCGCCGACCGCATGCACGCCACCATCGAATTCGCCAAGAAGACCTTCAAGGTCACTGCCGATGTGCGCGGTGGCGAGGTCTACACCAACCGTTTCATCGTCGACTGAGACGCCCCACCATGAACAGCAAGATCAAACCCCGCAAGCTCGGCCATCTGGTACTGATGGTGCGCGACATCCACAAGTCAGTGCACTTCTACACCGAGATCCTGGGCCTGGAAGTCTCGGACTGGATCAGCGACCAGATGGTGTTCCTGCGCGCCGGCAGCGACCACCACGACCTCGCCCTGGCCCAGATCCCTGCCGACTCGCCCGAGCGCGAGGAACTGCCACGCTATGGCCGCCCCGGTCTGGAGCATTTCTCCTACCTGGTGGACGACCTGGCCGAAATGGAGCGCGCGGTGCAGCTGCTGCAGGCGCATGGCGTGGAGATCGTGCGCGGCATCGGCAAGCATGGCCCGGGCGAGAACCTCTTCCTGGTCTTCAAGGACCCGGATGGCAACAACGTCGAGCTCTATTGCGAGATGACCCAGATCACCCAGGAACAGCCCTACGAGGCCAAGGTCTGGGAACGCAACATCGACTCCTTCGACCAATGGCGCTTTGCCCGCTTCGTGGTGCCGCCGCCGGCGGCCGTCGTGGCCGCGAAGCAGGGCAAGCCCAAGGACGACTGACATGCGACGTACGCTGGAATCGCTGATCTTCTGGGGCCTGCTGGCCGCGTTGTGGGAATACGGCGTGGGCGCTTTAGGCATACGCCGCTACCTGCTGCCGCCGCTGTCGGCGGTGCTGGCCGCCGGCTGGGAGGCCCGCGAGATGCTGCTGTCTGAAACTTGGGTCACCACCACCGAGGTGCTGATGGGTTTTGGCCTGGCGGTGGTGGGCGGCATCCTGTTCGGGGTGCTGATCCATCTGAGCCCGCTGGCGCGCCGCACGCTCTACCCGCTCATCACCGCGCTGCAGAGCATGCCCAAGATCGCGCTGGCGCCGTTGATGATCGTGTGGTTCGGCTACGGCCTGGGCTCCAAGGTGGCGGCCACCTTTCTGTTTGCCTTCTTCCCGGTGGTGGTGGCCACCCTGGGTGGCATGCAGAACGTGCCCATCAACCTGGACGAGCATTTCCACGCCCTGGGCGCCTCGCGCTGGGATCGCTTCTGGCGCCTGCAGATGCCCTCGGCCCTGCCCGCCTTCGTGGACGGCATCAAGATCGCCATGCCGCTGGCGGTGATCGGCGCCATCGTGGGCGAGTTCATCGGTGCCGAGGAAGGCCTGGGCCATCTGATGACGCTGGCCACCGCGAACGCGCAGACCGATCTGATGTTCGCCGCCATCCTGGTGATCACCGCCCTGGCCGTGTTCCTCTACGCCCTGGTCGAGCGCCTGGCGCGTGCGGTCTGGTGGCGTGGCATTTCCTACTGAAGCAGCGTATGTCAATGGATTCGTCCCACGATTCGTCCCAGCCGGTGATCGCCGTTCGCCAGGTGCTCAAGACCTTCGCCGGCAAGCGTGAGGTAAAAGCGCTGGAAGCGGTGGACCTCGCCATCGGCGCCCATGAGTTCGTCTCCATCCTCGGCCCCAGCGGCTGCGGCAAGAGCACGCTGCTGCGCATCGTCGCCGGGCTCACGCCCTACCAGGGCGGCGAGGTGTGCGTGAACGGCCGCGCGGTGATGGACCCCAGCCCCGAGATCGGCGTGGTGTTCCAGAGCAGCAATATGCTGCCCTGGCTGACGGTGCGCGAGAACATGGCCCTGGGCGCCAGGCTGCGCAAGCTGCCCGAATCCGCCTGGGCCCCCAAGCTCGAGCAGCTGATGGGCATGCTGGGGCTCAAGGGCTTCGAGCAGCACCACCCGCACCAGCTCTCGGGAGGCATGCGCCAGCGCGCGGCGATCGGCCAGATCCTGGCGCTGGACCCGCAGATCCTGTTGATGGACGAGCCCTTCGGCGCCCTCGACGCGCTGACGCGCGACCGCCTCAATGTGGAGCTGCTGCGCATCTGGCAGGAGCAGCGCCAGACCGTGCTGCTGGTGACCCATTCGATCGCCGAGGCGGTGTTCCTCTCGGACCGCGTGCTGGTGATGTCCGGCCGCCCCGGGCGCGTGGTGCAGGAGATCGCGATCGACCTGCCGCGCCCGCGCCGGCCCGAATCCATCAAGGAGAACCCGCGTTATGGCGAATACATCGCCGAGCTGTCGTCGCTGATGGGCGTCTTCAAAGATGAACACTGAACACGCCGAACTTCGCGACCTGCTGCGCGAGATCGGCCCGCGCTGGGCCAAGGACATCAATGCCCACCGCGACCAGGTGCTGCGCGCTTACACCCCGCTGCTGGCCGCGCACCCACTGCCCGGCCTGCAGATAGCACGTGCCATCCCCTACGGCGCCCATGCGCGCCAGGTGCTGGATGTCTACCTGCCACCCGGCGGCGCTGCGACGCCACGGCCCATCGCCGTGTTCGTGCATGGCGGCGCCTTCGTGCGCGGCCAGATGAACCCGAACGAGCAGGTCTACGGCAATGTGCTGCGCTTCTTCTCGCGCCATGGTTTCGTGGGTGTGAACGTGGAATACCGGCTGGCGCCCGAGGCGCCCTTCCCCGGCGGCGCCGAGGACGTGGCCGCGGCGCTGCGCCATGTCCAGGCGCATGCCGCTGGCTGGGGCGGTGACGCCACGCGCATCCTGCTGATCGGCCATTCGGCCGGCGGCGCCCATGTGGCCACGCTGCTGTGCGACCCGCGCCTGCAGGCACAGCGCCCGGTCGTGGCGGCAGCGGTGCTGATCAGCGCCCGGCTGCGTGCCGATCTGCGCGTCGACAACCCCAACGCCAGCGGCGTGCGCGCCTACTTTGGCGAGGATGCCGCGCGGCTGGAGGCCGATTCGCCGGTGCAGCATGCGCAGCACTTGAACGTGCCCACCCTGCTGGCCGTGGCCGAGCATGAGAACCCCTGGCTGGATGTGTACGCCGCCGAGTTCTGCCACCGCGTGGGCCTGGCGCAGGGGCGCATCCCGCGCCTGATCTGCGTGCCCGAGCACAACCACACGTCCATCGTTGCCCACCTCGACAGCGGCGGCGCTGACTCGGCCTTCGGTGACCAGCTGCTGGCCTTTGCCCAGACGCTGCGCCCGCCCATCCCTTCCTAGCGCTGTTCCCGCACTGAGGCCGCGCTGAGGCTACCGGCCTCCCTCCCCCTCATCATCATCTTCAGGAGTCACCCATGGTCACCACCGGACTGACCGGGGCGTTCGCGCCCGTCGCCACCCCATTCGCCGCCGATGGCAGCCCCGATGTGCAGCGCTTCATCGCGCATGCGCGCTGGCTCGTGCAACAAGGCGCCGGGCTCGCGCCCTTCGGTACCAACAGCGAAGCCAACTCGCTGACGCTGGACGAACGCCGGCAGCTGCTCGAGACCCTGCTGGAAGCCGGCATCCCTGCGCACAAGCTGCTGCCCGGCACCGGTGCCTGCTCGGCCGGCGAGGCCGCGCAATTGAGCCGCCATGCGGTGCAGGCTGGTTGCGCCGGCGTGCTGATGCTGCCGCCGTTTTTCTACAAAGGCCTCAGCGACGAAGGCCTGTACGCCTGGTATGCCGAGGTGATTGCGCGCATTGCCGACCCACGCCTGAAGCTCTACCTGTATCACATCCCGGCGCTGAGCGGCGTGCCCGTCAGCCATGCCGTGATAGCCCGCCTGCTGCGCGACTTTCCCGGCACCGTGGTGGGCATCAAGGACAGCTCCGGCGATTGGGACAACCTCGCCGCCATGCTGGAACACTTCCCGACGCTGGAGATCTTCCCCGCCTCGGAGAGTTTTATCTCGCGCACCCGACCATTGGGTGCGCGCGGCTGCATCTCGGCCACCGTCAACATCAACCCCGCCCGCATCAGCCGCCTGGTGCATGAATGGAACAGCGAGCAGGGCCCGGCCCTGCAGGCCGAGGTGGACCAGTTGCGCCAGACCGTGCAGGCCTACCCCATGATTGCCGCGCTGAAGGAAGTGCTGGCCACCGAGCTGCACGACGCGCAATGGCGCCGCGTGCGCGCGCCGCTGACGGCACTCAGCGCCAGCCAGTGCGTGGCCCTGCACGCGGCACTGCAGGCGATTGATTTCAAGCTGGTATGAGCGCTGAAATGGGCACCGAAGCCATCGCCCCGCTGGGGGCCTATCCCACGCTGCGGCGTCGCGGCGCCTGGGTGTTCGTCTCGGGCATGAGCGCACGCCAGGCCGATGGCAGCTGCGCGGGTGTGAGGCGGCTGCCCGGCGGCGAGCTGCAGATCGATGTGGCCGAGCAGACCCGCGTGGTGATCGCCAAGATTCGCGCTGCCCTGCAAAGCGAGGGCGGTGAGCTCAGTGATTGCGTCAGCCTGAGCTGCTACCTCACCGATATGCGCGACTTCGCGGCCTACAACCGCGCCTACGCCGAGTTTTTCGATGCCGAGACCGGCCCGGCGCGCACCACCGTCGCCGTGCACCAGCTGCCGCATCCGCAGATGCGCATCGAGATCACGGCCACTGCCTGTCTGGGAGCCGCCGCATGAGCCGCTCCACGCGATTGGACGACGCCGCCTGGGACCAGCTGCTGCGCCGTGCGCGCAGCCAGAACCGCTGGCTGGATCGGCCGGTGGCGCCCGAGTTGCTCCTGGAGCTCTACGAGCTCACGAAGATGGGCCCCACCAGCATGAACTGCGCGCCGGCCCGGCTGATCTTCGTGTGCAGCGAAGCGGCGCGTGCACGCCTGCTGCCGCTGGTCTCGCCCGGCAATGCGGAGAAGGTGCGCAGCGCGCCGGTCACCGTGCTGATCGGCACCGCGCAGCGCTTCCAGGAACGCCTGGCCCAGCTGTTTCCGCACCGGCCCGAGGCGCGCCGCCAATTCGACGACAACGCCGCGCTGGCACACAGCACCGCGCTGCGCAACGCCACGTTGCAGGGCGCCTACCTGATGCTGGCGGCGCGTGGCCTGGGGCTGGATGTGGGGCCGCTCTCGGGCTTCGATGCCGCTGCGGTGACGGCCGAGTTCTTCACGCCCGAACCGGCCTTCGCCGGCGAGGCCGTGGAGGCCAACTTCCTCTGCAACCTCGGCTACGGCGACCCGGCAGGCTTGTTCGAGCGCCTGCCGCGCCTGCGCTTCGATCAAGCCTGCAAGGTGCTGTGATGATGACGGAACTGTTCCTGTACATCGGCCTGGGTGCCGCCACCGGCGTGCTGGCCGGCCTGCTGGGCGTGGGCGGCGGCATCGTGATCGTGCCCCTGCTGGTGCTGATGTTCGGCGCCCTGCCCTGGGGGCCTGCGCAAGCGCCGCACATCGCCCACCTGGCGCTGGGCACCTCGCTGGCCAGCATCGTGTTCACCTCGCTATCCAGTGTGCGCGCCCACCACCGTCGCGGCGTGGTGGACTGGACCCTGGTGAAGCGCTTCAGCCCTGGCCTGATCTTGGGCACGCTGGCCGGCAGTGCCCTGGCGGCCGCGCTCTCCACGCCGGTACTGAAGGCCCTGTTCGTGGTGTTTGCTTGGTATGTGGGCCTGCAGATGCTCATGAACATGCGCCCCGCCGCGGCGCGGCCTCTGCCCGACCCGGCCGGCCTGCACCTGGCCGGCGCCGGCATCGGTGTGTTTTCCAGCCTGGTGGGCATAGGCGGCGGGTCGGTGTCGGTGCCATTCATGAGCTGGTGCAGCGTGCCCCTGCACCGCGCCATCGCCACCTCGGCGGCACTGGGTTTCCCGATCGCGCTGGCCGGCAGCCTGGGCTTCATCGCCAATGGACTGCAGGCCGAGGCACGGGGTCAGGTCTTGCCTGCGCTGAGCCTGGGCTATGTGTACCTGCCGGCGCTGGCGGGCATCGCGCTGGGGTCGGTGCTCACCGCGCCGCTGGGGGCGCGCCTGGCCCACGCCTTGCCGGTGGCACGGCTCAAGCAGCTGTTTGCGCTGCTGCTGCTGGTGCTGGGCACGCGCATGGCCTGGAGCTTGTTCAAGACTTTGCTGTTGGGATAGGCAAGCCGTCCAGGCCCTTCACCTCCTGCATGGAAAAGCTGGTGCGCACCATCTTCACCCCGGGCAAGCGGCGCAGCTTCTGCTGCATCAGCGCGGAATACCCGTCCAGGTCCTGCGCCACCACCACCAGCACGAAGTCCTCGGGGCCGGAGACGCCATGACACATCACCACCTCCGGGATGTCGCGCACCGCGCGCTCGAAGTCCAGCGAATGGTCTTCGTCCTGGCTGTCGATGCTGATGGTCACAAAGGCCATCACGCCGTAGCCCAGCGCGCGGCGGTCCAGCCGCGCCTGGTAGCCGGTGATCAGACCGGCCTCTTCCAGGCGCTTGATGCGCCGCCAGCAGGGCGATTGGGACATGCCCGTGAGCTGCGCCAGCTCGCCCGTGGTCAGGCGCGCGTCCTTTTGCAGCGCATCCAGCAACACCCGGTCGGTTGCGTCGATCTCAACCTGCATTTGAATTTCTCCGAATTGGCGATTTCAGGAAACTTTAACCCCAAACAACAGCATGTAGGGTTATCGATTGGTCACATTCGTATTTTGCTGCATAGACTGGCCTTCATGTATACATGTGCAGTCAAACAAATACAGACCTTCTGATCATGAGCTCCCAGCACCCCACCGAATCCCAAGCCCTGGCCCAGACCGGCCTGCTCTCCCGCGCGCACTGTCTGCAGCTGGACGCCCAGGATCCCCTGGCCGCCTGCCGCGAGCGCTTCACGCTACCGGCCGGCGTGATCTACCTGGACGGCAACTCCCTGGGTGCCATGCCCGCCGCCGTGCCGGCGCGCATGCAGCAGGCGATCGAGCAGGAATGGGCCGTGGGCCTGATCCGCTCCTGGAACGATGCCGACTGGTACCCCGCCCCGCAGCGCGTGGGTGCCCGCATCGCCCAGCTGATCGGCGCGTCCGGCAGCGAGGTGATCGTGGCCGACTCCACCTCGGTCAACCTCTTCAAGCTGCTGGTCGCGGCGCTGCGCATGCGGCAGGGCCGCCGGACCATCCTGGGCGAGAACGGCAACTTTCCCACCGACGCCTATGTGGCCGCCGGCGTGGCCGAGCTCACCGGCGTGCAGCACCGCGCCGTGGCGCCCGACGAGGTGCTGGCCGCGCTGAACGAGGACGTGGCCGTGCTCACCCTCACCCATGTGAACTACAAGAGCGGCCAGGCCTACGACATGGCGGCCATCACGCGCCGTGCGCACGAGGTGGGCGCCCTGGTGATCTGGGACCTGGCCCACACCGCCGGTGCCATGCCCTGCGAGCTGAACGCCTGCGAGGCCGATTTCGCGGTGGGCTGCGGCTACAAATACCTGAACGGCGGCCCCGGTGCGCCCTCCTTCGCCTTCGTGGCCACGCGCCACCAGGACGCGCTGCGCCAGCCCATCACCGGCTGGCACGGCCACGCCACGCCCTTCGCCTTCGGCCAGACCTACACGCCCGCCCCCGGCATAGCCCGCATGCTGGTGGGCACCGCACCGCAGCTGGGCCTCATCTCGCTGGAGGCAGCGTTGAGCGCCTTCGACGGCGTGGACCTGCAGCAGCTGCGCGCCAAGAGCCTCTCGCTCACCAGCCTCTTCATCACCCTGGTGGATCAGCAGCTGAGCGGCCATGGCTTCGGCCTAGCCACGCCGCGCGAGCCGGCCCTGCGCGGCAGCCAGGTCTCGCTCACGCATGAGCAGGGCTACGCCATCGTGCAGGCCCTGATCGCGCGCGGCGTGATCGGCGACTTCCGCGCCCCTGACATCCTGCGCTTCGGCTTTGCCGCGCTCTACCTCAGCCATGCCGATGTCTGGGACGCGGTGGCCACGCTCAAGGACGTGATGGACCAGCGCAGCTGGGCCACGCCCGAGTTCATGGCCAAGAAGGCCGTGACCTGAATCCGTTTTTTTTCCCCTCCACTCCGCTCCCCCGGAATCCACCCCACCCCGCCATCCCGAGGAGATTTCCGTGCAAACCAAACTGTCCATCAGCCTGCTTGCCGCTGCAGCAGCCCTGGCCGCCGGCCCCGTCCAGGCCCAGGTCACCATTTCCGGCTATGTCGATGCCGCCATCGAGCGCATCAGCTCGGGCGGCAAGACGCTCAAGCGCCTCACCTCCGGTGGCCTCACCACCTCGCGCCTGGAGTTCACCGCCAAGGAAGACCTGGGCGGCGGCCTCTCGGCCAAGGCCCGCCACGAGATGATCTTCAAGTCCGATACCGGCGCCATGGACACCAACTCGCGCGAGACCTATGTGCAGCTGGCCCACAAGGACTGGGGCGATATCAACCTCGGCCGCCTGAACCTCTCGTCCTACCACCTCTACGGTTATGCCGACCCGAGCTTCGGCTCCGGCTACAGCCCGGTGAACAACATGATGGTGTTCTACGCGCCCTGGCGCGAGTCCAACGCCGTCTCCTTCAACTCGGCCCGCATCAAGGGCTTCCAGTTCCGCGCCACGCTGACCGCCGGCAAGGAGGAAAGCGACAACAAGAAGAACGGCCGTGTGATCAGCCTGGCCGCCGCCTACTCGGACGGCCCGCTCTACATCGGCATCGCCACCGACAGCCAGGACAAGACCAATATCTGGGACAAGACCAAGAGCCGCAACGAGCGCTCGCGCGACAGCTATCTGGCGGCCATCTACCGCATCGGCGGCGTGGAGCTGACCGGCATCCTGCACGACTACCGCGGCTACTACGCCTACCCGCCCTATGTGGACTTCGACACCCACGGCCGCAGCGTGCAGCTGGGCACCCGTATCGACATGGGCAATGGCGTGCGCCTGTTCGGCAGCGTGGTGCGCCGTGACGACGCCACCGGCGCGCTGGCCGACGCCACCGGCATCGCGGTGGGCGCGCTCTACAACTTCTCCAAGCGCACCACCGTCTATGCCACCTACGGCACGGTGCGCAACGGCACCCCCGGCAGCGCCGGCGCCGAATACCCGATCGACTGGGGCCTGAGCCCCAAGGCCGGCGAGAACCCCTCGGGCCTGCAGATCGGCCTGCGCCACGCCTTCTGAGTCAACGCCTCCACCACATCAGGACAGCACCATGAACCGTTCCCTGCTCAGCAGCCTGCTGCTCGCCGTCCTGGCGAGCAGCGCCACGGCCCAGACCATCGTGCCCGGCCCCGTCGGCCAGGCTCTCATTCCGGTCAAGGAAAACCTCGCCGAGCCCAAGCGATCGCCCGGCGAGCCGGCTCACCCCGCCCCCGCCAGCTATGGCTACGACGCCGTCAGCGGCAGTTTCAAGCACCCGGCCGAGGCGCCCGCCATTCCCGGCACGCGGCCCTTCAAGGGCAGCCTGGACTACCTGGATCAGAACCAGTACCTGATGAACACCAAGGTCGAGGCCTACCAGGCCGAGATGTTGGTGAGCCCCTATCACTCCTGGCAGACCACGCTGGACCTGGACGGCCGGCGCTACATGATTCACCACGAGAAGAACGTCTACAAGGTCTACGACATCACCGATCCGCGCGAGATCAAGGTGATCGCCTCGAAGAACTGGGGCTGGAGCAATGAGTTCGGCCCGCTGACCATCCAGTGGAACGCCAAGCTGCAGAAGAACGTCGCCGTCCAATGCTACGAGATCACCCGCTTCGGTGTGCTGAAGAACAAGTACCTGCCCGAAGAGCAGGAGAACGTGGCCAAGATCCGCAACCAGAAGATCTTCCGCGGCTTCCGCGTCTTCGAGGTGAACAACCCCGATCCGGCCCAGTGGAAGAAGATTTCCGAACTGCCGCTGGACCCCTACAGCCCGCCCGACAAGTTCCCGCAGCAGGGCTCGGGCTGTGGCGACATCCCCGTCTACTGGGGCGGCAAGTACCTGTTCGTCTCCGGTGCCCCGGACGACACCTTTGCCAACCAGGAATACGCCAATTTCCTCTACAACGAGGCGCAGATGGCCTTCGACCTGAGCGACCCCTACAACCCCAAGCGACTGGCCAGCTGGTGGGTACCCGGCGCCCGCCTGGGTGAGGAAGAGGAGTACCGCAAGAACCCGCGCGTCGGCAAGAAGACCGCCTGGATGGGCGCGCGCATGCCTCTGTTCATCCCCAAGGATCCGGAGAAGGGCGGCAAGTACGGCTACGCCGCGATGGGCGGCATGGGCTTCCATGTGCTCGACGTCTCCGACCCGGCGCGCATGAAGCCGGTGGGCAAGCTCGACATGCCGGTGAGCCAGGCCGGCACCGAGGGCGACAACATCGACATCAGCAAGGTGGAGAAGAGCGGCGTCGTCTACTACAGCGGCTACCCGCTCAACGACGACTGCTACGAGCCCTACAAGGAGATCTACTCGATCGACGTGAAGGACCCGGCCAACCCCAAGATCCTCAACACCCTGCCCCGCCCGACCCCGCCCAAGGGCGCGCCCATCACCGACTACTGCCAGCGCCGCGGCAGCTTCGGCCCCAAGCGCAGCGGCTACTGGCACCAGCCGGGCACGCCCAGCGACAAGTACCTGGTCTACGCCTTCTACAACGCCGGCGCCCAGATCTACGACGTGAGCAATCCGGCCGAACCCAAGATAGCCGGCTACTTCGTGCCCAAGACGGTGGATCCGAAGGTCAACCTCAACTTCGGTGACCAGACCCATGGTGTCTTCATCGAGTGGGACCGCAAGCTGATCTGGGTCTTCACCAACCACGGCGCCTACGCGGTCTCGACCCCGCTGCTGGGCGCCCCCAAGTTCGACCTCAAGCGCTGAGCGCAATCCCCGAAAGGAAACCCATGAAACACGCTCTCTCTCTCACCGCCCTGGCCGGCCTGCTGGCCGCCCCCGCCTTCGCACAGGAGGTGGTGCGCATCGGCCATGTGGGCCCCACCAGCGGCGCCATCGCCCACCTTGGCAAGGACAACGAACTCGGCGCCCGCCTGGCCGTGGATGAGCTCAACGCCCGTGGCGTTGTGATCGCCGGCAAGAAGGTCAAGCTCGAACTGCTGGGCGAAGACGATGCCGGCGACCCCAAGCAAGGCACCCAAGCCGCGCAGAAGCTGGTGGACTCCAAGGTCAACGGCGTGGTCGGCCACCTGAACTCGGGCACCTCGATCCCCGCGTCCAAGGTCTATGCCGACGCCGGCGTGCCGCAGATCTCGCCCTCCTCCACCAACCCCAAGTTCACCCGCAACGGCTACAAGACCACCTTCCGTGTGGTGGCCGATGACGTGCACCTGGGCGGCACCCTGGGGCGTTATGCCGCCAAGGACCTGAAGGGCCAGGCGATCGCGGTGATCGACGACCGCACCGCCTATGGCCAGGGTGTGGCCGACGAGTTCGAAAAAGGCGTGAAGGGCGCCGGCGGCAAGATCGTCGGCCGCGAGTTCACCAACGACAAGGCCACCGACTTCACCGCCATCCTGACCACCCTGAAGGCCAAGAAGCCCGACGTGATCTTCTTCGGCGGCATGGACGCCGTGGCCGGCCCGATCCTGCGCCAGATGAAGCAGCTGGGCATCAGCGCCAAGCTGGTGGGCGGCGACGGCATCTGCACAGCCGAACTGCCCAAGCTGGCGGCCGGCACCATGGCCGACAACCAGGTCTATTGCGCCGAAGCAGGCGGTGTGGACGCCGGCCAGAAGCAGGCCATGGAAGACTTCCGCACCCGCTTCAAGGCCGCCACCAAGCTGGAGGTGCAGGTCTACGCGCCCTACTCGTATGACGCGGTGGGCGTGCTGGTCGCCGCCATGGTCAAGGCCGGCAGCAGCAATCCCGCCAAGTACCTGCCGGTGCTGGCCAAGACCGAGAACTACAAGGGCGTGACCGGCAACATCAGCTTCGATGCCAAGGGCGACATCAAGAACGGCGCGCTGACCCTGTACACCTACAAGGCCGGCAACCGCGAGTCGCTGGCGGTGATCCGCTGAGCATGCTGGCCGGCGGCGCTACTGCTGCTGCTGCCGGCCCTTCCGGGTCCCGGGCCCGACCCGGTCTGCATGGGGAGAGCGTGCAGGCCGCGGTCGGTGCCTTGGGGCCTTTTTTGCGTTCAGCTCATGCTGGTTTGCCGGCGCCCGCCGGCGTGCTGAACGAGAGCGCCATGAAGTCGACAAAGGCCCTCACCCTGGCGGCCAGCTGGTGGCGCTGCGGATAGACGGCGTGGATATCGGCATCGGGGGTGTAGTACTGCGGCAGCACTTGCACCAGGCGGCCGTTCTTCAGGTAGCGCTCGATGTCCCACTCGGCCCGCATCAGGATGCCATGGCCGTCGAGCGCCCAGTTCACCGCGATCTCGCCATCGTTGGTGGTGAGATTGCCGCGGGTCTTGACCGACTCGGCGTCGGCATGGCGGCCGCGGCCGCTGGACAGGCGCCACACGCCGTAGGCCTCCTCGCCCTGCCGTATGCCGATGCAGTTGTGCTTGGCCAGATCGCTGGGCACTCTTGGAATGCCATGCTTGGCCAGATAGGCCGGCGCCGCGCACAGCAGGCGCCGATTCGGCGCGATATGGCGGGCAATCACGCGCGCATCCGGCGGCGCGCCGAAGCGGATACAGACATCGAATGAATCATCGGTCAGCGCCGGCGGGTTGACCGACAGCTGCAGCTGCACCTCCACCTGCGGATGCTTGCGCACGAAGCGCGAGATCAGCGGCGCCACATGGCTGCGGCCGAAGCCCAGCGTCGCGTTGACGCGCAGCAGACCCTTGGGCATCGCCTTCGACACGCCCAGCAGCTCCTCCATATCGTTGATCTCGCCGAGGATGCGCCGCGCATGTTCCAGATAGAGCTCGCCCTCGGGCGTCAGGCTCATGCGCCGCGTGGTCCGGTTGACCAGCGACACCCCGACGCGCGACTCCATCAGCGCCAGATGCTTGCTGACCGCCGGCGTGGTGATGCCCAGCTCGCGCGCCGCCGCACTGAGGCTGCCGGCGCTGGCCAGCGTGGAGAAGAAGCCCAGATCGGTGGGTTGAATGCCAGCGGTCATATGCACTCGATTGTTAGATTCAGGTAAACAATGGATTCACTTTAGCGGTGTGCCAGGGGGCCGTCCACTTCCTACAGTGACGACACAGATCACCCCTCTTCCCCTGTACCGACGGAGACAGCCATGAAGACCTACCGCATTGCAACCATTCCCGGTGACGGCATTGGCAAGGAGGTCGTGCCCGCCGGCCAGCAGGTGCTGGCGGCCCTGGCCGCATCGAGCAACAGCTTCCGCTTCGAGTTCGAGAATTTCGGCTGGGGCGGTGACTGGTACCGCGAGCATGGCGAGATGATGCCGGCCAAGGGCCTCGACGCGCTGCGCGACAAACACGCCATCCTGTTCGGCTCGGCCGGCGACCCGGACATCCCCGACCACATCACGCTCTGGGGCCTGCGCCTGAAGATCTGCCAAGGCTTCGACCAGTACGCCAATGTGCGCCCGACCCGCATCCTGCCCGGCATCGATGCGCCGCTGAAGCGCTGCAAGGCCGAGGACCTGAACTGGGTCATCGTGCGCGAAAACTCGGAGGGCGAGTACTCCGGCGTTGGCGGCCGCGTGCACCAGGGCCACCCGATCGAGGCCGCCACCGATGTGTCGATCATGACCCGCGCCGGCGTCGAGCGCATCATGCGCTTTGCCTTCAAGCTGGCCCAGTCGCGCCCCCGCAAGCTGCTGACCGTCATCACCAAGAGCAACGCGCAGCGCCATGCGATGGTGATGTGGGACGAGATCGCGCTGCAAATCAGCAAGGAGTTCCCGGACGTCAGCTGGGGCAAGGAGCTGGTGGATGCGGCAACGGCCCGCATGGTCAACAAACCCGACACCCTGGACACCATCGTCGCCACCAATCTGCATGCCGACATCCTCAGCGACCTGGCCGCTGCGCTGGCCGGCAGCCTGGGCATTGCGCCCACCGGCAATATCGACCCCGAGCACCGCTACCCCTCGATGTTCGAGCCCATCCATGGCTCGGCCTTCGACATCATGGGCAAGGGCCTGGCCAATCCGGTCGGCACCTTCTGGTCGGTCGTGATGCTGCTGGAACATTTGGGCGAGACGGAGGCGGCGGCGCGCGTGATGGCGGCCATCGAAGAAGTCACCGCCAACCCGGCGCTGCACACCGGCGACCTCGGCGGCAGCGCCACCACGGCGCAGGTGACCGCCGCCGTCTGCCAGCGGCTCACCGCGGGCACCCAGCGCAAGGCGGCCTGAGGCCCGCCCGGGCCGCTGGCGCGAACAGCCGCCAAGCGCTGTCGTGCGGACGCGCGCCTACCCATAGACCAGGATGGCAGCCAACGTGACCCCCATCGCCCCTCGCCAGTTGCTGCGCCAGATGTTCGACGCTGCCATCGCCGCGGCCCAGCCCGCGCTGTGCGTGCCGCGCCACTTGCCGCCGCCCCCCAAGGGCCGCCTGCTAGTGATCGGGGCCGGCAAGGCCTCGGCCGCGATGGCTCGCGCGGTGGAAGCGCATTGGGACGGCCCGCTCAGCGGCCTGGTCGTCACCCGCTACGGCCATGCCGTGCCCTGCGAGCGCATCGAGATCGTCGAGGCCGCCCACCCCGTGCCCGATGCCGCCGGCCAGGCCGCGGCCGAGCGCATGCTGCAACTGGTGCAGGGGCTGACGGCCGACGACCTGGTGCTGTGCCTGATCTCGGGCGGCGGCTCCGCGCTGTTGCCGCTGCCCCTGGCCGGCCTGAGCCTGGCGGACAAGCAGGCCCTGAATCGCGCCCTGCTGGCCAGCGGCGCCAGCATCGGCGAGATGAATTGCGTGCGCCGGCATCTCTCGGCCATCAAGGGCGGGCGCCTGGCGGCCGCCTGCCATCCGGCGCCCGTCGTCAATCTGCTGCTGTCGGACGTGCCCGGCGACGATCCGGTGGACATCGCCTCCGGCCCGACGGTGGCCGACGCCAGCCGCTGTGCCGATGCGCTGGAGATCCTGCGCCGCTATGCGATCGATGTGCCGCCCGCCGCGCTGGCCCTGCTGCAAAGCGGCGCGGGCGAAACGCTGAAGCCGGGCGACCCGCGCCTCCCCGAGATCCAGACCTGTTTCATCGCCACGCCGCAGCTGGCGCTGGAGGCCGCGGCGCACGTGGCCCGCGAGGCCGGCGTGGCGGCCCATATCCTTGGCGACGCGATCGAGGGTGAGGCGCGCGATGTGGCCAAGACCCTGGCCGGCCTGAGCATGCAGGTCGCACGCCGCGGCCAGCCCTTCACGCCGCCCTGCGTGCTGCTGTCCGGCGGCGAGACCACCGTAACCCTGCGTGGCCAGGGCCGCGGGGGGCGCAATGTGGAGTTCCTGCTCGCGCTGACCATGGCACTGAACGGCGAACCCGGCGTGCATGCGCTGGCCGGCGATACCGATGGCGTCGACGGCCAGGAAGAGATCGCTGGGGCGCTGATGGAACCCGATACGCTGGCGCGTGCCTGGGCGCAGGGCATGCGGCCGCGCGAGCGCCTCGACGACAACGACGGCCACGGCTTCTTCGAGGCGCTGGGCGACGCCGTCGTCACCGGCCCGACCCTCACCAATGTGAATGACTTTCGAGCCGTCTTGATCGCGGCCGGGAGCCCCTGAGATGCCGCGCCATCGTCATCTCCGCCGGCATGCCCTTCGGCAGCTCCGGCACCACCGCCCTGCTGCGCATCGCGCAGATCCACTGAGCCCTTGAGGAGACAGCACATGAACGACAAGATCCCTTCGCACACCCGTCGCCAGCTGGTGCACGCGGCCGCGCTCATGCTCGCGCTGACCAGCGGCGGCGCCATGGCCCAGGCCTGGCCCGCCAAGCCCGTCACCCTGATCGTGCCCTTCCCGGCCGGCGGCACGACCGACGTGCTGGCGCGCGCGCTGGGCGACAGGCTCTCGCAAAGCCTGGGCCAGCCGGTCATCGTCGAAAGCAAGCCCGGCGCCGGCGCCACCCTCGGCGCGGACTATGTGGCCAAGGCCAGGCCGGACGGCTACACCCTGCTGGTCGGCGCGGTCCATCACACCATCGCCAGCAGCGTCTACAAGAAGCTGCCCTACGAGCTGCAGCGCGACTTCGCGCCCATCACCACCATCGCCCTGGTGCCCAATGTGCTGACGGTGAATGCGGCCACGCCGGCCAAGAACGTGGCCGAGCTGGTGGCACTGGCCAAGGCCGGCAAGCTCAGCTACGGCTCCAACGGCAACGGCACGGCCCAGCATCTGATCGGCACCCAGTTCCAGAACATGACAGGCACCGAGATCCTGCACATCCCCTACAAGGGCAGCGGCCCGCTCGCCACCGACCTGCTGGGCGGACAGATCTCGATGTCCTTCGACACCATCACACCGGTGCTGCAGCACATCAAGGGCGGCAAGCTGCGCGCGCTGGCGGTGACCACGGCCAAGCGCTCCTCAAGCCTGCCCGAGGTGCCGACGCTCGACGAGGCCGGGCTGAAGGGTTTCAACATCGGCACCTGGTTCGGCGTGCTGGCGCCGGTCGCCACGCCCAAGGACGTCGTCGCCCGGCTCAACAGCGAGATGGTCAAGGTGATCCACTCGGCCGAATTCCGCAAGCGCATGGACGAGATCGGTGCCGAGCCCGTGGGCAACAGCAGCGAGCAGATGGCCCAGCAGATCAGGAGCGAGACCGAGAAGTTCGCCCGGCTGGTGAAGGAAGCCAAGGTGACGATCGAATAGCGCCTGCGGGTCGGGCCCTTGGGTACGGGCGCGGCGACAATGCCCCGCATGGCACAAGGCAAGCGAATTTCGGCGGACATCGACGGTGCCGCCCTCCAGACCATCAAGGACATCGGGGCGGCCGCCAAGCAGGCGCGCATCCGCGCGGGCGAGGGCCAGGCCGCGGCGGCGGCACGGCTGGGCGTGCATGTGCAGACCATCGCCCGCATCGAGTCCGGCGAGCCGGGCGTCGCGATCGGGCATGTGATGGGACTGCTGGCGCTCTATGGCATCTCCGCTGCGCTGATAATCGCCGCCCCCTCAGGGGAATTTCTTCCCTGATGTAGCCAATGGAACTCTGATGAACAAAAGTGAACTGATCGAAAGCATCGCCACCAAGAGTGGCGTCACCCGTGCGGTAGCCGCCACCATGCTGGACGCCACCCTGGGCACGATCACCGAAGCCCTGGTCGCTGGCGATGCGGTTGCCATCCTCGGCTTCGGCAATTTCAAGGTCAGCGCCCGCGCTGCCCGCACCGGCAAGAACCCCGCCACCGGCGAAGCGCTGGAGATCCCAGCCACGAACGTCCCCAAGTTCACGCCCGGCAAGGCGCTCAAGGACGCGGTGAACAGCAAGTAAGCAGCGCCTTCGCCGCCTCGATGCGCAAGGCCAGGGCGACGCTTTCGTCGTTCATGACCCCGAGCAGAAAACTTCTCGGGTCTTGTTGCATCGGGGCCTGCGCGTCCAGGCGGGCCGGCACGGTCTGGGCAGCGGCCGACGCCGCTACGCTGCCAAGCCGCTCCATCGCCACGCCGAGATCGGCGCTCTGGATGCTTTCCAGCCGCATCAGCAGATCCGCCTGGCCCTCCACGCCGGGCGCGGTGTCCAGCCAGGGTTCCTCGGCAAACACCGGTGCCAGGTCCGGGGCCACAAAGGCCGACCAGCGCTCGGGCGTCAGCTGCTGCGGCGGCAGCGTCAGCGCATCCGTCCCAGCGGCGCAGGCCGGCAGGCAAGCCAGCCGCCCGACGGCCAGATCCCCCAGATAGCGCTGGCGCAAGGCCTCGAGAAACGCCGCGGCCCGGGATGCCGGCAGCGGCTGCGCAAACGAGAACCAGAGCTGGTAGCCATTGCGTCCGGACACGGCGATGGCAGGGGCCGGCAGACCCAGATCGACCTGCACACCGCGCCACAGCTGGGCCAGCGCCTGCCAGTCGGCCGGATCCGAAAGTTCCAGCGCCGCGGCACGCAGGCCACCGTCCGTATCGCTGGGTTGGGTCTGCAAGAGGCCATACAGACGCTGCAGTTCGGCCTGAAGTCTTGTCATATTCATCGGAGGTCAGGATGGGGGCTGTCAAACAAGCCGTCCCAGAAACGGCAATGCCCGGCCATCTGAAGCCGGGCATGCCGTGATGCTATTCGTTTTGCATCATCACATCACATGGGGGTGATGTCAGTCGGCAACTGCGTGCCGATGGTGGGGGAGGTATTTAGGAACGGCTTCTCGATCGGTCTACCCTCCTTCCAGCGTACTTGAAACGACGCGTCTGTCGCAGTGGCGAGCCGCGATTCGGCTTCCCCTGCAGCGCTAGTAAGCGCCTTTCCGGTCGCTGCGTCAAGGCCCATGGCGCGGCGCGCCCGCGGCTATTTGCGCTGGATCAGGTTAGCCCCGCCTGCCACCCAACAACAGCAAGGCCCCGCCGGCCGCGATGGCCGCCACGCCCAGCCACACCGGCACGTTGACGGTTTGCTTTTCCTTCACGGACAACTCGATCGGCCCCAGCTTCACGTCGTGGGTCTCCTTGGTGTAGCTGAAGCTGCCATACAGCAGCCCCAACACGCCCGCGATCAACAAGGCGATACCAGCGATCTTCCAGGTGTTCATGACAGCTCCCTTGCAGGTTTCATATGCGCCGCCCCTGCAGCACGCGGATGAGCAGCACCACCACCGCGACCACCAGCAGCAGATGGATCAGGCCGCCCATCGTATAGGAGGTCACCAGGCCCAGCAGCCACAGCACCACCAGGATGACGATCAGTGATTCAAGCATGTCGTTCTCCTCGAATTGGAACCCTGCCCGCCACCCGGGGGTGACAGCCAGCCAAGCCCAATCTATGCGCCCGGCCCGCGGTTTTCCGTGCGCTATCGAACACAAGCAAAATGGCCTCGCCCGTCATACTCGGCAGGCCGGAGCCCGTCATGAACGCCAGGCATGCCTCACGCAAGTCCGATCTGATCCGCATCGCCACCGAGGCCATGCTGGAGCGCGGCCTGGAGCCGGGCTTTCCGGCCGCGGTACGGGCGCAGCTGGAGGGCCTCAGCGGGCCCGGCCGCGATCCCGACGCGCGCATCGTGGACCTGCGCACCCTGCCCTGGTGCTCGATCGACAACGATGACTCGCTGGATCTGGACCAGCTGAGTGCCTGCAAGCCCGAGGCCGAAGGCGCGGTGCGGATCTATGTGGCGGTGGCCGATGTGGATGCGCTGGTGGCCAAGGACTCGGCCATCGATCAGCACGCCCGGCTCAACACCACCTCGGTCTACACCTCGGCCAGGATCTTCCCGATGCTGCCGGAGCGCCTCAGCACCGACCTGAGCTCGCTCAACCCCGGCCAGGATCGGCTGGCACTGGTGACCGAGATGCTGGTCGGCCCCGAAGGGCTGGTGCAGCAATCCGCGCTGCACCGGGCATGGGTACGCAACCAGGCCAAGCTGGCCTACGACGCCGTCTCGGCCTGGATTGATGGCAGCGCGCCCTTGCCCGCGGCCGCCGCCGCGGTGCCCGGCATGGCGCAGCAGTTGCAGCTGCAAGACCAGGTGGCGCAGCGCCTGCGTGCCAGGCGCCATGCCGAGGGCTCGCTGGAACTGGAGACCTTCCAGCCGCGCGCGGTGTTTGCCGGCGAGCGCGTGGTCGAGATCCGCCAGCAGGTGCAGAACCGGGCCCGCCAGCTGATCGAGGAATTCATGATCGCCACCAACGCCTGCACGGCGCAATTCCTCGGCAGCCAGGGCGGCGCCTCGCTGCGCCGCGTGGTGCGCTCGCCCGAGCGCTGGCTGCGCCTGGTGGCCCTGGCGCAGAAATACGGCGAGGCCCTGCCCGCCGCACCGGATTCCAAGGCGCTGGCCGGCTTTCTGGCGCGGCGCCATGCGGCCGACCCGCTGCGCTTTCCGGACCTCTCCCTGGTGGTCATCAAGCTGATGGGCTCGGGCGAATATGTGGTGGAGCATCCGGATGCCGCGCCCACCGGCCACTTCGGTCTGGCGGTGCGCGACTACACCCACTCCACCGCGCCGAACCGGCGCTTCCCGGACCTCATCACCTCGCGCATGCTCAAGGCCTTGTTGCGCGGCGACGCCGCGCCCTACGGCCTGGCCGAGTTGGCCGAGCTGGCCGCGCATTGCACGCGGCAGGAAGATGCCGCGCAAAAGGTGGAGCGCCGGGTGCGCAAGTCGGAGGCGGCCCTGCTGCTGGAATCGCATGTCGGGCAGCGCTACGAGGCCATCGTCACCGGCCAGTCGGACGGCAACACCTGGGTGCGGCTGCTGACCCCGCCGGTGGAGGGCAAGCTGTGGGCCGACGGCGCCGCGCTCGACGTCGGCGCACGCGTCGACGTGCGGCTGACGTCCACCGACGTCGAGCGCGGCTTCATCGACTTTGCCTTGCTGCGCTGAGGCCCTGCCGCAGCAAATGCCGCGCAAAGAAGTCCACGATGCGCCGATCCACCTCGGCCATCTCGGCGCGCTGGAAGCCGGGCGGATCGTTGAGCAGCTCGCCCAGCAGGCCATCAAAGCCGGCGGGCAGGGGCGACAACAGGGCGCCATGCCCCGCCTGCGGCAGTTCGGCCAGGCGCTCGCAGGGGCCGCAGGCGGCGAGCACGCGATCGCTGTGGAAGCGCGGGGTCAGCCAGCGATCCTGCCCGGCCGTGATGAGTGCCAGCGGCACGCGCGGCTGGGCCAGCGATGCCGGCTCGAAGTCGGCAGCGGCCGGTACGCCCGCCACCACCGCGGCCACGCGCGGGTCCTCATGGCTGCGCAGCGTGTCGTCGTCGAAGCGATGGCGTATCACCAGCAGCGCCAGCGCCTTCTTGATGCCGTCAAACAGATCGCCGCTCAGCTGCGTGATCAGGCCCACGCAGCTCTGGAAGTCCTCGGCCAGGTGCGCTTCGCAGTGGCGCATGAAACGCGCCGGCGACCAGCGCCCACCCGCCATGCTGAGCGCCGTGTGGCCACCGGCCGACATGCCGTACACCCCCACCTTGTCCAGCCGCAGCAGGGGCGCGAAGCGCGCATCGGCGGCCACCGCGTCGATGGCGCGCGAGAGTTCGGCGGGGCGCAGTCTCCAACTCTCGGGGCCGGGCCGGCTGGGATCCTTGTAGTTGTCGGCATGGTGCTCGGGCAGGGCCACCACAAAGCCGGCCTCCACCAGGGCCCTGGCCAGGTCCGCATGCACCCAGGGCGAGCCGCCCGAGCCATGCGAGATCAGCACCAGCCGCCCATTGCCGGCCACCGGCGCGGCGTCCGGCGCCACCTGCAGCACCATCTGCCGGCCCTTGTCCAGGCGCTGCGGCGCGGCCGCGCTGGGGTAGTACAGGGTCACCGGGCCGTCCTGGCCCGTGGCCGGGATCTGGCTCAGGCCCACCGAGGCGCTGGCCAGTCCGTGCCATACAAGGCCCAGCAGCGCGCCCATCCATCGTTTCAATCGCATCGTCGCTTCCTCTTCCACATCGAGGGCCCCTGCCCTCGGTGCCTGCACGATGCCGACACCGTGCCGCGGTGTCTCGCCGAAACCCGACATGCGCGCTTTCGGCTGGCCAATTTCTGGAATCGGCCAGCGCTTGCGGAAGATCGCGTCGTCAACAAGGGCCGAGCTCCCCTGCTCGGCAGCAGGCGGAAGGGACGTTACCGCACCCCTCGTATCGCCTTGCCGTCCACCGATCGCGTGATCGGGCAGTTGACGACGATGTTGCTGATCACCATCGACAGTTCCCCGGATTCCGCCGCGCTCAGGATTTGCTCCTCGGATTTCAGCTCGCGGGCCAGCGATGGCTTGTTCCATCGCAGCAGCACCATGCGCCAGAGCGGGCTGTAGGACGCGTCAGCGTTGCCCGCTCCGGTCGGCGCAGGCGCCGACTGGAACACGGTGATCTGGGAGTCATCCACGAACTTGTAGACCCGCTCGACCAGCGACGGCCGGCCCGGCGCCGCGATCGCCTCGGCCAGCCGGGGCACGAGATTGACGCCAAGCGCCTGCGCCATGGCCGGGTCGGAAATGTCGGTGGTGACGTATTCGACCTTGCGCCCCTCCACCCAGGCGAAGTTCAGCGGCAAGGCGACCAGCGGCGTCCGCCCCGGATCGGGCAAGGCCGCGCAGGCGCAGAGCAGCGACGCTGCAAGGGCGGCGATCAACAAGCGAAGCTGGCGCATGGTGCTACCTTCTCGAAGTGATGGGGAGGAAGTCCTCAGTCGCCAACAATCGCGTCGGCCCAGTCGAGCACCAAGGCCTCGATCTGGGCTCGATCCAGGCCGGGCTCCAGCTCGTCCGCAAGAGCATGCTCACCCGTGGGCATGGCATGCAAACCCTGCTCGGTGCGGGTCCAGGTGAAGCGGGCCGCGCAGGCGGGGCAACCCAGATGATCGCCAGCGCGCGCACTGCGCGTGCGCACCAAAGTCGGCCCGCAGGCCGGGCAATGCTGCAGCGGAATGCCCTCGTCGCTGTGACCGACCACGGCATCGAAGGCGCCAGCCCGCCCCATGCGCACGAAGATCGTGCCCAGTGCCAGATCGAACTGCCGGCCCAACTCGGACTCAATGATGTCCAGGGCCTTCGAGATGGGCATGCCGGTGCGATAGGGCCGGGTGCTGGTCATCGCGTCGAAGGCATCGCAGATGCCCACCAGGCGCGCATCGTGCGGGATTTCCGCGTCCACCAGGCCCATGGGGTAGCCGCGCCCGTTGGGCATCTCGTGGTGGTGGTGAATCACGCCGACCACCAGCTCGGCCAAGGGGTGGCCGGCCAGCATGCGCGCGCCGACGCGGGGATGGGTCTTGATGGTCGCGAATTCCTCGTCGCTGAGCCGCCCCGGCTTGCGCAGGATGGCGTCTGGGATGCCCACCTTGCCCAGGTCGTGCAGAAAGCCGGCCATGGCAATGCGGCTGGCGTCGCGCGGCGTGCTGCCAGATTCAAGTGCCAGCGCATGCGCCATGCGCGCCACGCGCCAAAGGTGGCCGCCGGTGTAGGGGTCGCGCGCCTCGACCATCCAGGCCGAGACCAGCAGGCTGGCCAGCAATGCCTGGCGTTGCGCCGCCAGTTGCTGGCGCAGCCCTTGCACTTCACTCAATTGCGTTTCAGAACTCGTCATGTGAGCTGGATTCATGGTGCAGGCCCGTTCCTGCAAGGATGGTAGCCCCAGGCGCACGGCGTGGGCGTCTTCAGAGCCCCAGTTCGGTGAGACCTGGGTGGCCAACCGGACGCGGACCCTGAGGCCAGTGAAACAGCCGCTCATGAGCGGTGGATGGGTTTGTCGTTGATGCTGGCGTGGCGAACCGCCATATAGCCCTCGGCATCGAATTCCCAGTTCTCGTTGCCGTAGGAGCGGAACCAGTTGCCGGCGTCGTCGCGCCACTCGTAGGCAAAGCGCACCGCGATCCGGTTGCCATCGTGAGCCCACAGCTCCTTGATGAGGCGATAGTCCAGCTCGCGCGCCCATTTGCGCTCCAGCAGCTGCCGGATCTGCTCGCGGCCGCGCGGGAACTCGCTGCGGTTGCGCCAGCGGCTGTCCGGCGTGTAGGCCAGCGCCGCACGCTGCGGATCACGCGTGTTCCACGCGTCCTCGGCCAGGCGGACCTTCTGCGCTGCGGTTTCAAGGGCGAATGGCGGCAAGGGCGGACGCGGGGCTTCGGTGCTGGTGGTCATGATGGCAGCGTGTGGTGAGTGAAGTGAGAGGACGGTCTGGCGGCCAGGCCGTCCAGCGGATGCTCAGGCGGCCGCCTTGGCGGTGACGACGGGGAAGTCGATGTCGGTCTGGGCCACGTTGTTGACGTAGTTGGTCAGCACGTTGAGGGCCACGTTCAGCACGATTTCCAGCACGGCGGCTTCGTCGAAATCGGCGGCGCGCAGGGCGGCCAGATCGGCATCGGAGACGCGGCCACGCGACTCGGCCACGCGGCGGGCAAAGTGCAGCGCTGCGGAAGTGCGGGCATCGTCCGAGCGTCCGTCGCGGGCGGCGTCGATCTCGCTCGCATTGATCTTCAGCATGTTGGTGGCCAGATAGCTGTGGACCGACAGGCAGTAGTCGCAGCCGTTGAATTCGGCGATGGTCAGCGCAATGCGCTCGCGCAACTGCACGCTCAGCTTGCCCTTGGCCAGCGCGCCGCTCAGCGACAGATAACCCTCCAGCGCTGCCGGGCTGTGGCCGACCAGCTTCATCAGATTGGGCACGACGCCCAGCTGCTTCTCGACGGCGGCCAGCAGGGGCTTGGCGGCTTCGAGGGATTGGTCGACGGTGGGGATGCTGAGGCGGGACATGTTCAAACTCCGGTGCAGTGATGGGTGTTCGGTATTGGCATTCGCTGCTTGTTCAGCGAATGACTGAACTGTCGTTGAACCGTTCGACAATTAGAATCACCAGCGAATTCAATACACCGTTACGCACGGAGGAACAGTTGGACCGACTGCATCTCATCAATGTCTTTGTGGCGGTGGTCGATGCCAACGGCTTTGCCGGTGCGGCACGCAAGCTGGGCATCTCACCCCCGGCGGTCACGCGGGCCATCAGCGAACTGGAATCACACCTGGGTGCCCGGCTGCTGACCCGTACCACGCGGGTCGTGCGGGTCACCGAAGCCGGTGCGCGCTATGTGGAGGATTGCCGACGCATCCTGGCCGAGCTGGCCGAGGCGGACGAATCGGTCAGCGGCCTGCACGGCGCGCCGCGCGGTCGCCTGACCGTCACCGCGCCGGTGCTGTTCGGTGCGCTGCATGTGACGCCGGTCGTGACCGAGTTCCTGCAGCGCTATCCCGAGGTCACGGCCTCCTGCTGGTTCCTGGACCGGGTGGTGAACCTGACGGACGAAGGCGTGGATGTGGCGGTGCGCATCGGCGAGTTGCCGGACTCGTCGCTGCAGGCCATCCGCGTGGGCAGCGTGCGCCGCGTCATCTGCGCCGCGCCGGCCTATCTGGCCCGGCACGGCGAGCCGACACGGCCGGAGGATCTGCTGGGCCACACCGTGATCTCGGCCAATGCCGTCACGCCCGCGCCGGAGTGGCGCTTCAAGGTGGACGGCGATGTCCGGACGGTGAAGCTCGCACCGCGCATGTTGACCACCACCAATGACTCGGCCATTGCGGCCGCCGTGGCCGGCTTCGGGCTGACGCGCCTGATGTCCTACCAGGTCGACGCCCTGGTACGCAGCGGCGCCTTGCGGCTGGTGCTGGAGCCGTTCGAGCTGGCCCCGCTGCCGGTGCACCTGGTGCACCGCGAGGGCCGCCACGCCTCGCACAAGGCGCGCGCCTTCATCGACCTGGCCATCGAGCGGCTGCGCGAGCGGCTGACGCCGCCCGGCTGAGCAAGGCCTGGTCTCAGGCCGTCTTGCTGACGATCAGATTGCAGACCTGCTCGTGCAGGTCCTGCAAGTCCTGCGGCGCCTGCGAGAAGTTCATCTTCTGGTCCATGCGGATGCGCGCGTCGGCCAGTGCCGACTTGGTCGGGCGATCCCATTGCGGACCCAGCAAGCCCTTCATGATGACGGTGGCATGGTGCTCGGCCTGATCGTCACTGAGCGGCTTGCCAAGCAGTGCGGCGCCGCGCTTGAGCGTCTCGCCATGGATGGTGACGAAGCAGCCGAGCATCGCGTCGCGCGCCTCGACCGGGGTGATGGCGGCGTCGGAGCGGGCCTTGGTCAGCATTTGCTTGATGTGCATAGAGTTTCCTTGGGTTGAGGCAGGACGAGTTCACCCACCCTGGCGGCCTCGCGCCAGGCTGGACTTGAAAGTCGATCGCCCTGGCTAAGGCGCTTGGCGCGACAAGGCCCGAAGCCGGGCCAGTTCGAGGCGCGCTTGCTCGAGCTCGGCGCGCAATGGCAGCACGGCCTGCTCGATCTCGGCCTCGGTGAAGCGCGGCGTAATGTGCTGCGGGCAGTTCCAGTCGTAGGCCTCGACCGTGATGACGAAGGCGCGCTCGACCTGGGCGCGGTACTGCGGCAGCCTGAGCCTGGCCAGCAAGGCGGGATCATGGTCCTCGCTCACCAGGCGCACCCGGCCCAGAATCTTTAGCCGCCGCTGGTTTGCGTAGTCCATCAGCATGAGCGAGACGCGATCGTTGCCCTCGAGATTGCCGACGCTGATGTACTGGAGGTTGCCGCGGAAATCGGCGTAGCCCAGCGTCCTGGCGTCCAGCACTTTCAGAAAGCCGGCCGGGCCGCCACGGAACTGCACATAGGGCCAGCCGGTCTCGCTCACCGTGGCTTGATAGAAGCCGTCGCGCTCGTGAATGAACTCGGCTTCCCGCTCGGTCAAGGCATCACGGCGATCCTCGGCCTGGTCCAGGCGTGCGTAGGACGAGCGGCTGCCCATGCGGGTCTGCATGGCACGCACGGTGGGCGTGAAGGCAAGGTCGGAATAGGCGCGGCTCATGGTTCGGTCCGGTGGCGTTGACCAGGCTGCAAGCACTGCAGCATGTGTCCGAACTATGGTCGAGCCCGCGCCAAAGCAGAATGCCCGCCCGACTGAATGGCATGTTTCGCTGGGCGTAATAGCGCGGGCCACGCCCTCTGCCGCCCAGGCTCCTATGGTTGGCGCAGCCCATCCAACTGGGCCACCGACGCGTGCAGCAGATCGGCCACCATGCCGAGCACTCGTTCCCGTTCGGCCGCGAGTTGCGTCCGCGCCGCATCGATCTTGCCGCTGTCGGACGGCTCGGCGCTCAGCAGCAGGTGAAACGGCAGCGCCAGCGGCAAACCGTCCATCAGGCCCCGAGGTCCGTCCGGCAGGCCTGCGCTTGGCGTGGCCGGGCGGCCGGTCAGGTCGATCATGGTCCCGACCATGCGCAGCACGCGCCCCTCGGCGCTGCGCTCGATCGCACGGCCGCGGGAGTGCACGACACGATAGCCTGAGCCATTGCTGCGCAGGCGGAAGCTGGCCTCGTAGCTGGGCTGGGCGCCGCGCGCATGCGCACGCATCGCCGCCAGCATGCTTTCAAGGTCCTCCGGATGGACACGGCAGCGCCAGAAATGCGTGCTGTCGGCGCCATGCGGCGCCGGAAAACCCAGGCGCTGTTTCCACTGCGGTGAATGGTGGACGGTCTCGAGCTCGGGGCGCAGATCCCAGACCCCGAGTTCACCCGCTTCGATCGCCTGGCGCCAACGAAAATCAACCGCTTGCTGCATGTCCATGGCGGCGATTGTCATCGCAGCGGCGCCAGCCGCTGACGCCGGAACTCGCTCGGCGTCAGGCCCATCGCGGCCTTGAAGGCGCGGTTGAAGGGGCCGATGGACTGAAAGCCTGCCTCCAGCGCGATGCTCAGCACCGGCTGCTCGCGGCGCGCCGGGTCGGCCAGGGCGGCCGAGGCGGCCTCGAGGCGCAGGCCGTTGACGAAGGCATTGAAGTTGCGATGGCCCAGCTGCTGGTTGATGAGGCGGCGCAGGCGGTACTCGGGCAGGCCCAGGCGCGCGGCCAGGCTGGCCAGGCTCAGGTCCTCGGCCTGATACAGGCGCTCGGCCCGCACGCGGGCCTGCAGCGCCAGGGCCTGGGCCAGTTCTGCCGTATCGGGCTGCTCATCCTGCACGGGCGGTGGCGCCGCCGGCATGGCCGGCTGGGGCAGCAGGTCCGTGCCGCGCAGGCCCAGCAGGGCAGCCGCCAGGGTGGCCAGGATCAGCAGCAGCCAACTCACGTCCAGCAGGGCGGCCCCGGGTGACAAGCGCCCCCCCGACCCCAGCCGCAGCGCCACCGAGGACAGCGCATAAGCGCCGCCCGCCAGCAGCAGGAACAGGCGCAGGCGCCGGCGCTGCTCCACCAGATCCGCGCGCCAATGCGCGGCGGCGGCGGCAAGCGAGAGCAGGGTGAACAGCAACGGCATGGCGCGCTGCAGCGCTTGCGTGTAGGGCAGCAGGGGCGACGACGCGGCGCCGCTGGCCAGCAACAGGCAGTTCAGCAGGCTCACCCCCGCGGCGCCACACCAGGCCAGCACATGCACGGCCCGGAAGCGGAATTCATCGTTGAAGAGCGCCTGCACGAGTACCCAGAACAACACCGCATTGCCCACCGAGACGGCGATCAGCGGCGCCTGCCAGCGCAGGCCCACCTCGGCCTCGAACAGCGGTGTGGAGCTGAGGAGCTGCATGCCCAGGCCCAGGCACAGCAGGGCGGCCGCGCGCGCCGCCGCCAGGTCGGGGCGGGCGTGCAGCAGGCGTCCTCCCAGCAGGGCGAGCAGGGCCAGGGCAGCACCGCGCAGGGCGGCATCGATGAGGGGGATGGAGGGCTGAGGCTCGATCATGGCGGGCGCAAGATAGCATGTGCGCCGCGCCCCGAGCGTGCCAGCTAAGGACCCTGAATCAACCGCGGCCCTAGTCGATCTGCGCCCCGCCCTGCGCACGCGCGTCGTAGAAGGCCTCCATCGCCGCTTGCCGGGCCTTGCGCACCGGCGGCGGCAACCAGCGCAGGTAGGCGTCACGGAAGCTGGCAACACCGGAGGCCTGACGAATCGCCTTGTCGATGGCCGTGATGGCGGCGAGCCCCCAGGGGGTGCGCGGGCACACCATATAGCCGGTTTCCCACTCGCCCGCTTCCTTGAGTGGCAAGCTGTTCAACTCGACCTTGCTGCGGCCGGTCCGATGCAGGTACTCCACGACATAGGCGTACTCCAAGGTGTAGTCGTAACGCCCCGCCGCGACCAGCTCGGTCACTTGCCCCACGCGAGAGCTGGCCTCGCGCGGCAATGCGTGCGAGGCCAGCAACGCGTCCAGGGCCACGCCATAGCTGCGTGAAGCCTCCAGACCGCCACGCAAGCCAGACTTGCCGATCTGCTCGGCGAGCGATGCCTTGCCATCAGCCCCTACGAAGGCTGCCGACTCGCTCGCCCGCACCACCAGGCTGATCGGTGCCAGTAGCACGGCAGGTGTGAAGTACGCGGCCTCCAGCCGTTCGGCGCTCTTGCGCAATGGCCCCGCACACATGGCTTGCCCCGCACCCAGCTTCCACCAAAGGCGGGCGGAATTCACCAGCTCGGGTCGGTGCGTGAACTCGGGCATGCGCTTGGCCAGCTCCTTGAACAAGCCGTCGAACTGACCGTCACCCAGCTCCGCGACGCTCGCCGGCACCTGCCCTTTGGCGAGCAGGAAGGCGGGCGGCCAGTCCACCACGGCCCACATCAATTCCGCATCGGCCCGGACGGTCGTCGTGCAGACCGCGGCCAGCGCCAACAACACCACCCAGCGCCAAGGGCGCGCGAGATGGCCCCGCGGGGTGGCAAGCAGACGGAATTTGCGCAAGGCAGACCTCCAGAGGGTCAGATCATGCCAGAGGCGCGCGCCACTTCACGCGCGAGATAGCATGCGCGCCATGGCACACACCGCAGATCGTTTCATCCTGGGTTGCATGGGCTTTGGCGGGGGCTGGAACGCCGATCCCTTGAACGAGGCCGATATCGCCCGCGCCCATGCCGCCGTGGAAGCCGCGCTGGACGCCGGCATCCGCCGCTTCGACCATGCCGACATCTACACCCTGGGCAAGGCCGAGCAATGCTTTGGTGAGCTGTTTCGCCGCCAGCCGGCGCTGCGCCAGCGCCTGCAGCTGCAGAGCAAATGCGGCATCCGCTTTGCCGACGCCGGCGCGCCCAAGCGCTATGACCTCAGCGCGGCCCACATCCTGGCCAGCGTGGACGCCAGCCTGGCGCGCCTGCACACCGAGCAGCTCGAGCTGCTGATGCTGCACCGGCCCGACCCGCTGCTGCAGGCCGACGAGCTGGCCGAGGCCTGGCAGCGCCTCAAGTCCAGCGGGAAGGTGGGCCGGCTGGGGGTGTCGAACATGCATGGGGCGCAGATGCGCGCGATAGCACGCGCCATCGGCGAGCCGCTGGCGGCCAACCAGCTGGAGATGAGCCTGCTCAAGCGCGACTGGCTGGACAGCGGCAGCTGCTTCAACGACGGCCAGGCGTCTTCATTTGCGCCCGCCGCCTCCGCCTGGGGCGACACGCTCGAACATTGCCAGCTGCAGGGCGTGGAGCTGCAGGCCTGGGGGGCGCTGGCGCGCGGCTGGTACGGCGGCGCCGCGCCGGGCCATGCGCCGGCCGCCGTGCATGCCACGGCCGGCCTGGTGCGGGCGCTGGCCGAGGAGCTTGCCACCAGCCCCGAGGCGGTGGTGCTGGCCTGGCTGCTGCGCCATCCGGCGCGCATCAGCGCGGTGATCGGCAGCAGCGATCCGGCGCGCATCCGCGCCTGCGCCCAGGCGCAAGACCTGACCCTGAGCCGCGAACATTGGTACCGGCTTTACGAAAGCGCCCGCGGGCAGGAGCTGCCATGAGGGTGGCCGGTCTGCTTTCCATCGCGACTGCCGCCCTGCTGGCCGCCTGCGCCCAGGGCCCGCTGCAAAGCACCGACGAGCTGGCCTGGGTGCAGGCCGTGGCCGACGGCGCCTGGATGGTGCGCGCCAACACCGCCGCGGCCAACTGCCCCACCCTCAGCTGGGAGGGCGGCGCGCTGCCGATGCGCCAGCGTGCCGGGCCCGCCAGCGTGCCGGCCGGCAAGGCGGACGCCAAGCCCGCGGTGTTCACGCAGCGCAGCTGCGAACTTGAGCTGCCCGCCGGCGCGCGCCGGCTGCGCGTGGGCGCTCAGGAACTGGCCGCCCCGGTGGCCGAGCCGCGCCGCATCGTGCTGCTGGGCGACACCGGCTGCCGCATGAAGGCCTCGGCACAGGCCTTCCAGGACTGCAACGACCCCGTCGCCTGGCCCTATGCGGCGGTGGCGCGCCGGGCCGCCGCGATGCAGCCCGATCTGGTGATCCATGTGGGCGATATGCATTACCGCGAAAGCCCCTGCCCCGCAGGCCGCGCCGGCTGTGCCGGCAGCCCCTGGGGCTATGGCGAGGACGCCTGGCAGGCCGACTTCTTTGCACCCTCGGCGCCTTTGCTGAAGGCCGCTCCCTGGGTGATGGTGCGAGGCAATCACGAGAGCTGCGCGCGCGCCGGCCTGGGCTGGTTCCGCTATCTCGATGCCCATGCCTGGCAGGGGCCCGAGGCCTGCGAGGACTTCAGCGCGCCATTCGCGCTGCCGCTGGATTCCCGCACGCAGCTGATCGTGTTCGACTCCTCGGCGGTCGTGAACCGCGCCTACCCCACGGGTGACGCGGCCCTGCAGCGCTACCAGGCGCAGCTGCGCCAGGTCGAGCAACTGAGCGGCGCGCGCCGATTCAACTTCCTGCTGCACCACCACCCGGTGCTGGGCTTCAGTTCCAGCGCCGACGGCACGCCCAGGCCCGGCTCGGCGGGCCTGCGCTCGGCCATGGCGACCCTGCAGCCCGAGCGTTACTACCCGCCCGGCGTGAACCTGGTGATGAACGGCCACGAGCACCTGTTCGAGGCCATCGGCTTTGCCAGCGATCACCCCGCCACCCTGGTGCTGGGCAACTCCGGCTCGGCGAATGGCTGGACGGTGGACGAGGCCAAGGCCTTGAAGGTCCAGCCCGCGCCGGGCGCCGTGGTGCAGAGCTTTGCGACCTACGGAGGCTACGGCTTTGCCACCTTGGATCGCCAGGGCGAAGGCTGGCTGCTCACTGAGTGGAGCGTGGAGGGCAAGGCGCTGAAGCGCTGCGACATCGTGGGGAGCAAGGTGAGTTGCCAGGATTTGCCTTGAGAGGCGGGCAGGATTTCGGCCTGCGCGAGTGGTGGGAGCTGAGCCCGCGTTTTTCAGATCCCCGTAGGCAATCTGGGACGACAGGCGGCTTGGCAGCGGGTGCAGTCCTCGGCTTGCGCCGGCCGACGGGCAGCTGCATCGCGGATTGCCGTCATTCGACTAGGTTCAAGGTTCCATCGTTAAGGTTGCAGCGATCGCCGCCTTGGCCCCGCCGGGAAGGCATGAGAAGGCTGCCCGGAAAGCGGCTAAAGCCGAGCGACCAGGCTCTTGACCCAGGACATGCAGAACTCGATCGTGTGATCGATTTGCTGCGCCGCTAGCTTGGGCATCTCCTTCGAGCCCGGCCCGTGGGCCAAGTCGTTCCGCACATCCGAGAAGAAGCGCTGCATCGACTCCTGTTCCCATGGAGCGATGAACGAGCCGTTTGCCTTGCTGGTCAGGTTGTTCAGGTACCCACCGACGCCCTTCTCATTGCCGGTGCTCCACTTCTTCTCGTCGCTGATGATCTTGATCGTGCTTTCGAGTGCCCGGCCTGCGTAGAACGATGGGTCCGGGCCAGCGGTGTCGCGAAGGTCGAAGGCCGTTGCCATGTCGGTGCTGACGTTCTTCCATTTCGGTTCCTTCACAAGGTCCCAGAACGGCTGCTCAATCTGCGCCTGCACCAGCGCGTCCTGCGTGATCTGGATGAAGCCGTTGTGATAGTTCAGCGGCATGCCGGCTTGCTTGAAGCGTTCGTTCAACTCATGCACCTGCGAGGTGAACATGCTGTTCATCAACTCGTTCTGTGCCTTCACACCATCAGAACGGGAACCAGGAACACGCATGCCAGTATGCTTCGCTCTTGCAATCGCGTCCTGAAGGGCGGCTTGCTTGAGTGCCGCTGGCAGCTTCTCGTTCAGCTCGTCAATCTGGCCCTCACGCTCGCGGAATGCCAGCTCGATAAAGCTCAGACGACGCTTGACGAATGCATCAGGGTCCATGGTGTCCGTGCACTGGGCATTCAACCATGCCTGCACGACCAAGTTGATGTCGTACGAGCCCGAGTTCGTGATCGGCTTGCCCATCCACTCCGTCTGGTAAGAGTAGTAGCGCGCAGACAGCTCAGTGATGCCAATCTCACGGGTCAGCCGGTCATGAAGGCAGGTCCAGATCGCCTTGACGCGCTCGTCGACCTCCTTTTCCCAGTCGTAGTACTTCCAGATGTCCTCGTTGAGGATACGGAACGCCTGGACGAACAGGGCGGACTCTTTCGGCCCGACTGCGTTGAACATCGGCCGCTTCTCGTACCGGCGGAAAAAGACGTCGGTCAGCATTTCTCACTCCCGTGTTGTTGGAAGTGTAGCGATCGCCTCCATCAGCTCAGTCGACTCGTCGATGCGGTGCGCAGAGCACCAAACGTCTGTTGCTGGTTGGAGCAGAAGCTCGACGGCCCTGAGTCGAACGACTGCACCCAACCTGATGCTGAAGTCCGCCGGGGTTCGGCCGCTCATACCTTGGCGAGGAAGGCCGCCGCATCACCTGCTTCACACTTCCAGTCTGCGAAGACCCCGACCAGATTGCATTCCACGCAGTGGCAAGCGATGTAGTACCAGCGCACGTCATGTGTGCCCTCGTACACGGAGACGCCGGACATCAGCTCGAACACCTCGTTCTCGCACACGCACTCGTGCGCCTCGGGCGCGGCTTCTTCAACGTAGTCCGCGCTGTCGCCCATCAGGTGTTCCTGCCCGCAGTCGGTGCAGGTGCGGATTGCCACGCCGGCTTCTTCATCGGTCTGCAGCGCGAAAGTCCGGCACCCGCAATCGCATTTGGACGCGGCAAACCGCACGGCCTCATGGCGATTCGCAACGCTGTAGCTGCGCAGTTCGGCTTGGGTGTCGCCGGACGTCGTCCCGTACCAGAACGCGCCCTTCTTCGTCAGTGCCATTGATGCTGCTCCATTCTTCAAGGTGGGCTTCCCGGCAGGCCTGACGCCAAGCTCGCCCCGATCATCTGGATTTTGCCTGGAGGCCCGGCGAATCGTCGTCAAGGGCCCGGGGCGGGGTGGTCGCCGACAGGGGCTGCGGACATCCTTAAATGCCGAGTCTTGGAGATTGCAACCATCCGGCGGCCTCCGATTCGAACGGCTCACATCAGCCTGGAGCCGAGACGCATTGGAGACCGGCAGGTGTGCAGCGCTTGCTGCCCGCCGCAGCGCTCTGAGCAACGCTGCTTCAACGCACGCGGTTCGGGCCGAGCAGCCGGTCCAGCTCGCCGCGCCGCTCCAGCGCTGCGGCGGCCTGGTTCAGGCGCTTGGCCAGCAAGCCGTGCTCGGGGCCGGTCCATAGATAGAGATGGGCACGGTCGAGCAGCGACTCGTACAGGGTCACGCCAGCCGGTGGTTCCGGCGGGGGCGCCACCAGCAAGACCGGCAGCACGCAGACATCGACGCGGTCCAGCGCGGCCATGGCGACGCAGGCGTCGGGCGATTTGACGACCTCGCGGCGCACCACGCTCGGTACCAGGCTCAGTTGCTGCTCGACGCGCTTGAAGCCGCGCACATAGACCACGCTCAGCGGGGCCAATTCCTGCCAGGACTTTGGCCGTATGGCGGGGTTGCGGCCCAGCGTTACATAGCGCAGGGTCATGATGGGGGAATCGATCCGGTGGGCGCCTGGCACCAGCTCGCCGAAGTCCTCGAAGCGGCCGACCTCGACCGCATAGAGCCCGGCGCGGAAACTCTGCACGGCGCGCTCCGGAGGCTCGATCGTCATGCTGTACTGCAGGCCGGCCTCGCGCGTGATGGCAGCCAGCGCAGCTTCCAACAGGGCAATCGTGGCAGGCCTGCTGGAACCGCCATACACCGCCCGCACCGTCGATGACAGATCCTCGGCCGCTGCAGGCCCGCCGGCAAGGACAGCCAGGGCGGCCAGCAGCGCGAGCAGGCGTAGCTCGCGGCGGCAGTGTCGGGCGGTTGATCGAGTCATCGCCGCACATGGTATGCCGGCGCGGCCCCGGGATGGCGAAAATGGCGTGAATACTTGCTCGCACGGCCCTTGCCGGAGCGCCCGCCAGCGCGCACCCGAACAGGTCGAGGCGCAGCTGCTGAGTAGCCAGGCCGTCGTCCAGCCGGGCCAGCATTTCGCGATTGCGCTGCGCCAGCGCATCGCGCCGCATTTGCATACCTACTGGCTCAATCCCGGCGATTCGGGCCAGGCGACCAGCATCGAATGGACGCTTCCGGCCGGCGCCCGGGCCGGCGCGCATTCCGCTGGCGGCTACCGCACGCCGAGTGGAAGCTTGGTCGAGGGATGCAGCTACGTCCTGGGCACTGCTATCACTCGCGGCACAGAAGGTCGAAGGGGCGGTTCCGGCGGCCGCCGACATTCCCCTTCGCGAACCGAATGGCCGCAAATAGGTGCTGACGTTCGATGAACTTCGGCTTTGGGTCGGGTATTGCCGATGACAGCAGGCACTAGGAGCCGCTCAGGATCCACGACCTGGCAGGTCGCGGTCGACTGACTGGTGTTGGAGGCGCAGCAGTCGGCCGAGGCTGCGGCCGGCGATTGACCGCTTTGCGCGGCCGCCGCCATTCACGGTGAACGGCCCAATGTTTCAGACCAGCCTGACGCGCCCCCCGAGGCCGCTCAACATCTGCTCGCCAGCTTGTACATTTCCAGGCATCGCCCAAGCACGCACCCCTACCTCATGCCAAAAACCCCTCAGAAGCCTTTCGTCATCGGTGTCGCAGGGGGCAGCGGCAGCGGCAAATCGACGGTGACGCGCCAGGTCCTGGCCGCCATCGGGCCGGAGAAGGTGGCGGTGGTGATGCAGGATGACTACTACCGGGACCAGTCCCACATGCCGCCTGAGGACCGGCGCAAGCAGAACTACGACCATCCCGATGCCTTTGACTGGCC
>Ga0208398_100168_pt1 | contig 56970 bp, 65 predicted proteins | sample LakWasMe79_HOW10_2_FD_183905 | JGI IMG/M metagenome (GOLD analysis project Ga0208398, IMG submission 183905) | Freshwater sediment methanotrophic microbial communities from Lake Washington under simulated oxygen tension - Sediment Metagenome... | ecosystem: Environmental > Aquatic > Freshwater >...
GCAGCCACATCGTCAGTCTGCAAGGCGGCAATCTGCGCCGTGCCCAGTGCAGCCACCTGCTGGGTCTTGAGCGCTGCCGCCTGGTCGGTCGTCAGCGCCACGATCTGGTCGCTGTTCAGGGTCACCACCTGGGATGTTGTCAGCGCCGCCACGTCCCGCGTCTCCAGCGCCGCAACTTGATCGGTGTTCAGAGCAGCCACCTGGGCCGTGGTGAGTGCGGCCACCTGGGCCGTGCTCAGGGCCACCACCTGGTCGGTGGTCAAGCCTCTGGCGATTTGATCGGTCGTCAGCGCCAGCAGGCTATTGGTGGCCAAGGCCGCCACCTGGGCCGTAGTCAACGCGCCAATCTGGTCCGTCGTAAGCCCCTTGCCAACCTGATCGCTGTTCAAAGCACCCAGGCTGGCCGCCGCCAGCGCGGCCACATCGTCCGTCTCCATTGCGGCGATTTGGGCCGTTCCCAAAGCGGCCACCTGTTGGGTCTTGAGTGCACTGGCCTGATCCGTTGTCAAGGCGACGATTTGATCGGTGCGCAGGCTCGCCATTTGCGCAGTGGTCAAAGCCACCACATCACGGGTCTCCAGCGCCGCAACCTGATCGGTATTCAAGGCCGCAAGCTGGGTCGTTGTCAGGCTTGCCAGCTGAGCGGTCGTCAATGCAGCGATCTGATCAGTTGTCAATCCGGCGCTGATCTGGTCCGACGTCAGCACAACCACCTGACTGGTCTTCAACGCGGCGACTTGGTCAGTCGTCAGAGCTGCCACCTGGTCGCTGCTCAAAGTCACCATGTGTGCCGTTGTCAGCGCTGAAATGTCGCGGGTTTCCACAGCGACCAGTTGGTCCGTGGAAAGCGCACGCACCTGGTCTGTAGTCAGGGTGGCCACCTGCGCCGAGGTCAATGCCACGATCTGGTCCGTATTCAAACCCTTGGATATCTGATCGGTCGTCAGCGCCATCAGACTGCTGGTGCTCAACGCAGCCACTTGAGCTGTCGTCAGCGCTGCGATCTGGTCGGTGCTGAAGCCCATGGACAGCTGGTCGCTACGCATGGCACCCAGGCTGGCCGTCGTCAGCGCAGCCACAGCGTCCGTGGTCAACGCTGCCACTTGCGCCGTATCGAGCACCATCACCTGCGCGCTCCTGAGTGCCGACGCCTGCTGCGTGGTCAGCGCAGCAATCTGGTTTGTGCGCAGCGCCTTCACCTCCGTGGTCGTCAAGACCGCCACGTCACGGGTCTCCAATGCGGCGATCTGGTCCGCGCTGAGTGCGACCACCTGGCCAGTGGTCAGATTCGCAACCTGCGCCGTTGTCAATGCCACTACCTGGTCCGTGCTGAGTCCCTTGGCAATCTGATCGGTCGTCAGTGCCATCAGGCTGCCCGTAGCGAGCGCGGCAACCTGCGCTGTCGTCAACGCAGCAATCTGGTCCGTGCTGAAACCCTTGGAAAGCTGGTCGCTACCCAGGGCACCCAGGCTGGCCGCGGTCAGCGCTGCAACGTCGTCCGTTTGCATCGCGGCCATTTGCGCAGTGGCCAATGCGGCAACCTGCTGTGTTCTGAGGGCGGCGGCTTGGTTCGTTGTCAAGGCAACGATCTGCGCGGTACCCAACGCCGCAATGGCGGCTGTCGTCAGCACAGCCACATCGCGCGTTTCCATGGCCGCAATCTGGTCCGTGCTCAGGGCTGCTACCTGGGCGGTGCCCAGGGCGGCTGCCTGGACTGTCGTCAGCGCTGCCACTTGATCAGTACTCAGACCGGCGTTGATCTGACGCGTGGTCAGCGCCGCCAACTGACTGGTCCTGAGCGCGCCGATCTGGTCCGTGGTCAATGAAGCGATTTGATGCGTGCCGAGCGTCCCGAGTTGGACGGACGTCAGTGCCACCACGTCGCGGGTCTCCACTGCGGCGACCTGGTCCGTGCGCAACGCTGCTACCTGATCCGTGTTCAACGCCGCTACCTGCGCCGTCGTCAATGCCACGATCTGGTCTGTGTTCAGTCCATTGGCAATCTGGCTGGTGGTCAAGGCCAGCAAGCTACCGGTACTGAGTGCGGCCACCTGCTGCGTGGTCAGAGCGGCAATCTGATCCGTCGTGAGGCCCCTGCTCACTTGGTCACTTCCCAAGGCACCCAGGCTGAGCGTAGTCAGCGCGGCGACATCTTCGGTCTGCATTGCGGCAATTTGGGCAGTGCTCAGCGTGGCCGCCTGCTGGGTCTTGAGGGCTGCGGCCTGATCGGTTGTCAATGCAACGATTTGACCGGTACTCAACACGGCAATGGCTGCAGTCGACAACGCCCCCACATCCCGCGTCTCCATGACAGCAATTTGCCGCGTGGTCAGTGCTGTTACCTGCGCCGTGGTCAGATTTGCCACCTGGGCGGTAGTCAGCGCCACGATCTGATCGGTAGTCAACCCGCGCCCGATTTGATCCGTCGTCAATGCTTGAACGCTACTGGTCCCCAAGGCCGCGACCTGGGCCGTCGTCAAGGCGGCGATCTGGGCGGTGGACAGCCCCTTGCGCAGTTGATCACTGCTCAATACCGCAATGCCTGCGGTTGTCATGGCAGCCAGGTCGTCCGTCCTCAGGGCCGCGACCTGATCGGTCCCCAATGCTGCAACCTGACTGGTCTTGAGTCCCGCTGCGTGCGCCGTCGTCAGCGCCGCGATTTGGTCCGTGCCGAGCGCGGAGATGCCAAGCGTTGTCATGCCACTGACTGCCGCAGTCGAAAGTGCCTGCACATCCTGGGTCTCGAATGCACGCAACTGCGCTGTCGTCAAGGCCCCGATCTGGCTGGATTTCAAGGCACCGGCCTGACTGGAATTGAATGCCACAACCTGTTCGGTGCGCAAGGCCGTCAAGCCTGCCGTTGTGATCGCGGCAACCTGATCCGTGGTGAGCCCGTTGCCAATCTGGTCCGTCGTCAGCCCGGCCACGGCGGCGGTCGACAGTGCGGCGACATCGCGCGTACTCAGCGCAGCAATCTGATCGCTTGTCAGCGCCACTATCTGTTGGGAGCGCAGGGCGGCAGCCTGCACGGTCGTCAAGGCACCGACTTGGTCACTCGTCAGTCCTTTGGACATTTGCTGGGTCGTCAACGCGACCAGATTGGCGGTGCCAAGCGCCGCAATCTGCAACGTGGTCAGCGCCGCAATCTGGTCCGTGCTCAATCCTTGGGCGATCTGCGCGGTGGTCAGTGCCGCAATTCCCAGGGTGCTCAGCGCCGCAATGTCACGCGTCTCCATCGCAGCCAGGCCTGCCGTCGTCAACGCCTGGACCTGGTGGGTCTTGAGTGCAGCGATCTGGTCCGTGCGCAACGCCACAACCTGGTCCGTCGTCAGCGCGGTCATGCCGGCCGTCGTCAATGCCGTGACTCCGGCTGTGGTCAGCGCCGCGATCTGGTCCGTGCTCAATCCTTGGGCAATCTGGGCCGTGGTCAGCGCCGCAATGTTGCCGCTGGTCAGCACGACCATCTGTGCGGTCTTGAGCGCAGCCACCTGCGCAGTCGTCAGCGCCTGCACCTGGCTGCTCTTTAGGGCAGCGATTTCCGCACTGGTCAGTGCACCGATTTGATCGGTCGTCAGGCCCTGGGCGATCTGCGCGGTGGTCAGTGCCGCAATTCCCAGGGTGCTCAGCGCCGCAATGTCACGCGTCTCCATCGCAGCCAGGCCTGCTGTCGTCAATGCCTGGACCTGGTGGGTCTTGAGTGCGGCGATCTGGTCCGTGCGCAACGCCACGACCTGGTCCGTCGTCAGCGCGGCCATGCCGGCCGTCGTCAATGCCGTGACTCCGGCTGTGGTCAGCGCCGCGATCTGGTCCGTGCTCAATCCTTGGGCAATCTGGGCCGTGGTCAGCGCCGCAATGTTGCCGCTGGTCAGCACGGCCATCTGTGCGGTCTTGAGCGCAGCCACCTGCACAGTCGTCAGCGCCTGCACCTGGCTGCTCTTCAGGGCAGCGATTTCCGCACTGGTCAGTGCCCCGATTTGATCGGTCGTCAGTCCCTGGGCGATCTGCGCGGTCGTCAGTGCCGCAATTCCCAGGGTGCTCAGTGCCGCAATGTCACGCGTCTCCATCGCAGCCAGGCCTGCTGTCGTCAATGCCTGGACCTGGTGGGTCTTGAGTGCAGCGATCTGGTCCGTGCGCAACGCCACGACCTGGTCCGTCGTCAGCGCGGCCATGCCGGCCGTCGTCAATGCCGTGACTCCGGCCGTGGTCAGCGCCGCAATCTGGTCCGTGCTCAATCCCTGAGCGATCTGCGCGGTGGTCAGTGCCGCAATTCCCAGGGTGCTCAGCGCCGCAATGTCACGCGTCTCCATCGCAGCCAGGCCTGCCGTCGTCAACGCCTGGACCTGGTGGGTTTTGAGTGCAGCGATCTGGTCCGTGCGCAACGCCACGACCTGATCTGTCGTCAGCGCTGCCATGCCGGCCGTCGTCAATGCAGCGACTCCGGCCGTGGTCAGCGCCGCAATCTGGTCCGTGCTCAATCCTTGGGCAATCTGGGCCGTGGTCAGCGCCGCAATGTTGCCGCTGGTCAGCACGGCCATCTGTGCGGTCTTGAGCGCAGCCACCTGCACAGTCGTCAGCGCCTGCACCTGGCTGCTCTTCAGGGCAGCGATTTCCGCACTGGTCAGTGCACCGATTTGATCGGTCGTCAGTCCCTGGGCGATCTGCGCGGTGGTCAGTGCCGCAATTCCCAGGGTGCTCAGCGCCGCAATGTCACGCGTCTCCATCGCAGCCAGGCCTGCCGTCGTCAACGCCTGGACCTGGTGGGTTTTGAGTGCAGCGATCTGGTCCGTGCGCAACGCCACGACCTGATCTGTCGTCAGCGCGGCTATGCCGGCCGTCGTCAATGCAGCGACTCCGGTCGTGGTCAATGCAGCGATCTGAGTCGTGCTCAGACCTTGCGATACCTGAGAGGTAGTCAGTGCGGTGATATTGGCACTGCCCAGGGCCACCAACTGGTCTGTCTTCAGTGCGCTGACTTGCGCCGTGGTCAGCACCGCTGCCTGGCTCGTCTTGAGTGCCGCGATGGCGGCGGTGCCCAAGGCTGTCAATTGATCGGTGCTCAGCCCGCTGCTGATCTGGGCCGTGGTTAAGGAACCTACGTTGGCGGTGGTGAGTGCTGCGACATCCCGCGTCTCCATGGCGGAAAGGGCGGTCGTGCTGAATGCAGCCACCTGCGCTGTCTTGAGCGCCGCTACCTGATCGGTGCGCAGAGCGACCACTTGATCGGTTGTCAATGCTGCGATGCTTGCAGTGGTCAGGGCCGCCGCCGCCGCCGTTGTCAATGCAGCCACCTGGTCCGTGCTCAATCCTTTGGCGACCTGCGCGGTGTTCAAGGCGCCGATGCTGGCAGTACTGAACGCCGCAACATCGCGAGTCTCCATCGCCGCGATGGAGGCTGTCCCCAGGGCGGCCACCTGTGCCGTCTTGAGTGCGGCCACCTGATCGGTTCTGAGCGCCACAATCTGGTCGGTTGTCAACGCCGCCACAGTGGCCGTACTGAGAGCAGCGATGGAGGCGGTACTCAGTGCAGCGATCTGCTCCGTACCTAGACCGGATACGAACTGGCTGCCGCTCAAAGCGGCCACCGCAGCCGTGCTCAGGGCAGCGAAGTCACGCGTCTCCATGGCTGCAAGCGCAGCGGTTGTCAACACTGCCGCCTGTTGAGTCTGAAGCGCTGCCGCTTGGTCGGTCCGCAAGGCAACCACCTGGTCCGTGGTCAGTGCCACGATGTTGGCTGTACCCAACGCCGCAATGTAGGCCGGCTTGAGTGAGGACAACTGCGTGGTCGTGAGTGCACGCAACTGGTCGGTCGTCAAAAGCGCATAGTCAGCCGATGTCAGACTGTTCAATTGAATAGTCGTCAAAACGGCGATATTTGCCGTACCCAGCCCCAAAAACGGCGACGCCATTACCAGTCTTTCTACAAAATCGGACCTACTCAGAGGCAACGCCGCAACACGTCCAACCAATTGCCCCGGGGCCTATGTCAGCCCCAAAACAGGTGACGGGTCACAATGCGGCCATTTTCCCAGCATCAAGTGAACCACACTCCCGCGCGTCTATATCGTCAAAATTGACCCCAAATTCCATTTATTGGCAAATATTGCGCCCAATGCCAAGGGATTTCCCAATATTTCGAAATTCCATGGGTTCTGCCTGGCTCGGGTACGGGGCCCGGTCATGCAGACCAAATCCAGTAGAGTTGGCGACCAGCCCCCCATCCCGCCCAATAGAAAGAGGAAGCCATGCAACCGATACAGCTCTTTGACCCTGCTTCCAGCACCTACACCTATGTCGTCTTCGACCCGACCACCAAAGACGCTGTCATCATTGACCCGGTCGACGAACAGATGGACCGCGACCTGGCCGTACTGAATCAGTACGGGCTGAAACTGGCCTGGACGGTGGAGACCCACGCGCACGCCGACCACATCACCAGTGCGGGTCGCCTGGCCGAACACACCGGCGCCAAGACGGCCGCCCCCGATGCCTGCGGCATTGAAACGGCGGCAATCCAGTTGGTGGACGGTAGCGTACTGCGCTTTGGCAATGAGGAGCTCAAGGCCCTGCACACCCCTGGCCACACCACTGGCAGCATGTGCTTCCGCTGGCGTGACCATGTCTTCACCGGCGACACCCTGCTGATCAACGGCTGTGGCCGCACAGACTTCCAATCCGGCAGTGCGGAAGCGATGTACCACAGTTTGACCCAGATACTGTTCAAGCTGCCGGATTCCACCACGGTCTGGCCGGGACACGACTACCACGGCCACACCCGCACCACCATCGGTGCCGAGCGCGCCAGCAACCCGCGGGTGGCCGGCAAGACACTGGAAGAATTTGTGGCCATCATGCAGGCGCTGAACCTGCCCCGTCCCAAGCGCATGGATGAGGCCGTTCCCGCCAACCAGACCTCGGGCCTGCGCCACGACGCAGGCGGCGGCACCGCCCACGCCGTGCTGCCCGCACCTGGCTACGCAGGGGACATCTCCTCGGCGCTGGCCTATGCGTGGTGGCAGTCGGGGGACGCGGTATTGGTTGACGTGCGCACCGACGCCGAGCGCGAATGGGTGGGCTTTGTTCCCGGTGCGGTGGCTCTGGCCTGGAAACAGTGGCCCGGCATGGCCATGAATCCCGGTTTTGATGAAGGCCTGCGCGCTGCGGCACCGCCCGGCAAGAAGGTTGTTCTGCTGTGCCGCAGTGGCGTGCGTTCGGTCGCTGCGGCCAAGCGCGCCACTGAACTGGGCCTGGAGGCATACAACATTCTGGAAGGCTTCGAAGGAGACCCGGATGCTCAGGCACATCGGGGCAACAAGGGTGGCTGGCGCATGCGGGGGCTGCCCTGGCGGCAGGGATAATGGCGCATGACCTTTCTTGCCCTGGATATTGGCAACACCCGCCTCAAGTGGGCGCAGTACGCCTCCCCCCGACCCGACGCACTCCTGCTGGCACAAGGCGCCGAGTTTCTGGAAAACATTGACAAGCTGTCCGAAGGCGCCTGGCGCGGCCTGAAGGCGCCAAACCACATTTTGGGCTGCGTGGTGGCGGCCGATGCCGTCAAACGCCGTCTGCAGGAGCAGATGGAGTTATGGGACGTATCGCCGCAATGGATTGTCGCCAGCGAAGCCGAGGCCGGCCTGCGCAATGGCTACGACCACCCCACCCGGCTGGGCTCGGATCGATGGGTCGCGATGATTGGCGCCTACCACCGCATGCTATCGCAAGGCGCGCCCCGACCCATGGTCGTGGTCATGGTGGGCACGGCAGTCACGGTCGAGGCCGTGGACGCCAGCGGCAAGTTTCTGGGCGGACTGATCCTGCCGGGTCACGGCATCATGCTGCGCGCGCTGGAGTCTGGCACTGCCGGGCTGCATGTCCCCACCGGGGAGGTACGCGAATTCCCGACCAATACCAGCGATGCCCTGACCAGTGGCGGCACCTATGCCATTGCCGGCGCGGTGGAACGCATGGTGCAGCACCTGCGCGCGCATTGCGGGGCAGAACCCCTGTGCATCATGACCGGTGGAGCCGGATGGAAAATGGCGCCGAGCATGTCCGTGCCGTTTGATCTCGTCGACAACCTGATTTTTGACGGTTTGCTGCAGCTGGCCGCCGTGCGCTTTCCGGGCCAGTGCTGAGAACCCGTGGCACGGATGCGCTAGATATCGAGAAGCTGGGAAAAGTCGGTATCCGTGGAACGGCGCCGCTCGGCCCCAACGACGGAACTGGCCTCGAACACGTGGTCTACCACCACTGCCTCGGACTCCCCGGGCATGGGGCCGCTGAGCAGGGCCCGATCAACCATGCGTTGCAGCAATGTGCGGGCCATTTCCGGGTTTTCACCATGCAGGTCAAACGTTGCTATGACCGTGAGCCGGACCGTGGTCAGGTCCGGCACGCGCTCGGGAGCACGCTGGACCAGGGCTGTATCCTGCAATACCGTGCCGTCATCGGCCACAAACAGCACGCGCGCGGGCACCTTGGGCGACAGCACGTGTGACAGGCCCTCGCTATTGACGACCAACATCGTGCCGTTGCGAAAATCCCGTGCCCAGGCAGTCTTGCCGCCCTTGAATCCGCGTATGGAAAAGCCGTATTCCCGCGGCGACACAAAGAAGCGCCCGGTGGCATCAACGGCCGGATCATCCACTTCGACATCTTCGTGAACAAACACATAGCGCGTGACACCGGGCGAGATCTGCCGCTTGACCGCGTCTTCCAGTCCCTGGGGTTTTTCCCGGGCACTCAACTCACTCCAGCTCGTCATAACCTGCCCCCTTTGCCGCTTGATACCGCACCATAATACCGTTCCTATTGCGACAGCCAGGCCTCTGCCAGGCGCACCCAATAAGTCGCCCCCAGTGGGATCAGACGATCATTGAAGTCATAGCTGGGGTTGTGCAGCATGCAGGGGCCACCCCCATGCCCCATGTCCCGATGCCCTCCATCGCCATTGGCGATGAAAGCGTAACAGCCCGGCTTTTCCATCAGCATGTAGGCAAAGTCCTCAGCACCCATCGTAGGCTCCTGGACCTGCACACGGTCCTCTCCGACGATTCCTGCCATCACCTTGCGCGCAAATTCTGCCTCCGCCTGCGAATTGATGGTGGGCGGGTAGTTGCGGAAGAACTCAAAACTGCACTCCATTCCAAAAGCGGCCGCCGTGTGTTGCGCAATGTCGTGCATGCGCCGCTCGATCATGTCCAGCACCTCGATCGAGAAGGTCCGCACCGTGCCCTGCAACTCGCAGCTATCGGGAATCACGTTGGTCGCCTCACCGGCGTGGATCATGGTGACGGATATCACACCCGCGTCAATGGGCTTCTTGTTGCGGCTGATGACAGTCTGGAAGGCCTGCACCATCTGGCAGGCCACCGGCACCGGGTCCAGCGCGTTGTGTGGCATGGCGGCATGGCCGCCCTTACCGCGGATGGTGATCTTGAACTCGTTGCTCGATGCCATCACCGGGCCGCCACTGGCCGCGAAATACCCGACCGCGGAACCCGGCCAGTTGTGCATGCCGAACACGGCCTGCACCGGAAATTTCTCGAACAGGCCGTCCTTGATCATCTCGCGGGCACCGCCTCCGCCCTCCTCGGCCGGTTGGAACACCAGGTACACCGTGCCGTCAAAGTTGCGGTTCTGCGCCAGATACTGGGCCGCGGCCAGCAGCATTGCGGTATGGCCGTCGTGACCACAGGCGTGCATCTTGCCGGCGTGCTGGCTGGCGTGGGCAAAGGTGTTGAACTCCTGCATGGGCAGGGCGTCCATGTCGGCGCGCAGGGCAATGGCCCGGTCCGAGGTACCGGCCTTGACGATACCGACCACGCCGGTGGTCCCCAGCCCCCGGTGCACGGGAATGCCCCATTCGGTCAGCTTGGCAGCAACCACATCGGCCGTGCGCCGCTCCTCAAAACACAGCTCAGGATGGGCATGCAGGTCATGGCGGATGGCGGCAATGGCAGGCGAGGCCCGGACGATGTCTTCGATCAGTTGCATATCAGCGAATGGGAATCTATGGGGTTAATCGTCCATTATTACGCCGCACGCCTTACCATGCCGACTATGCATGAATCTGCCTCCCTCCCCCCGACTGCCGGCACCCACGAGGTGCTGGGCGCCTGCCCCCACGACTGCCCCGACACCTGCTCCCTGGTCACCACCGTGCAGGACGGCGTGGCCACCAAGGTCCACGGCAACCCGGCCCACCGCCACACCGACGGCGCCCTGTGCACCAAGGTCTCGCGCTACACCGAGCGCACCTACCACCCCGAGCGCATCCTGCATCCGCTCAAACGCAGCGGTCCCAAGGGATCGGGCCAGTTCGTGCCGGTGAGCTGGGACGAGGCGTTGAGCGACATCGCCAGCCGCCTGCAAACCATCGCCGCGCGCAACCCGCAGGCCATCCTGCCCTACAGCTATGCCGGCACCATGGGTCTGGTGCAGGGCGATGGCATGGCCGCACGCTTCTTCCACAAGCTCGGCGCCTCGCTGCTGAACCGCACCATCTGCGCCGCCGCCGGTGGCGAGGGCCTGGTCCAGACCCTGGGCGGCAAGGTCGGCATGCGGGTGGAGTTCTTTGCCGAAGCCAAGCTGATCCTGATCTGGGGCAGCAACTCCATCACCAGCAACCTGCACTTCTGGCGCTACGCCCAGGTGGCCAAGCGCAACAGCGCCAAGCTGATCTGCATCGACCCGCGCAAGAGCGAGACCGCCGACAAGTGCCACGAGCACATCGCCCTGCTGCCCGGCACCGACACCGCGCTGACCCTGGCGCTGATGCACGAGCTGATCCGCAACGACTGGCTGGACCACGACTATCTGGACAAGTACACCGTGGGTTGGGACGCGCTGCGCGCGCGCGCGCTGGAATGGCCGCCCGAGCGCGCCGCCGCCGTCTGCGGCATCCCAGTGGAGCAGATCCGCTCGCTGGCGCGCGACTACGGCGGCTGCCTGCAGCGTGGCGAGCCGGCGGCCATCCGCATGAACTACGGTCTGCAGCGCGTGCATGGCGGCGGCAACGCGGTGCGTGCCATCGCCTGCCTGCCTGCGCTGATCGGCGCCTGGCGCCACCGCGCCGGCGGCGTGCTGCTGTCCAGCTCCAGCCAGTTCCCGGTGGACAAGGCCACGCTGCAGCGCCCCGACCTGCTGGCCGGGCGCAGGCCGCGCACCATCAACATGGTGACCATCGGCGACGACCTGCTGCGCCCCGCATCACCCGATTTCGGACCGGCCATCGAGGCGGTTGTGGTCTACAACAGCAACCCGGTGGCAGTCGCCCCCGAGTCCGCCAAGGTAGCGCAGGGCTTTGCCCGTGAGGACCTGTTCACCGTGGTGCTGGAGCACTTCCAGACAGACACTGCCGACTACGCCGATTACATCCTGCCCGCCACCACACAGTTGGAGCACTGGGACATCCACCTCAGCTACGGCCACACCGACGTGCTGCTGAACCGCCCGGCCATCGCGCAGCTGGGCGAATCCAAGCCCAACACCCAGGTGTTTCGCGAGCTGGCCGCACGCATGGGTTTCACCGAGCCCTGCTTTACCGACAGCGACGAGGCCATGTGCCGGTCTGCCTATGGCGCGGTGGTGGACTTTGAGGTGCTGCTGCGCAACGGCTTCTCCACACTGCCCGGCGCCGACGCGCCGTTTGCCCAAGGGGGATTTCCCACGCCGTCCGGCCGCTGCGAATTCGTCAGCGCACGCCTGCAGGCGCAAGGGCTGGACGGCCTGCCCGATCACGTGCCCAACCATGAGGCCGTCGGTACGTCGGCCACCTACCCGCTGGCCATGATCTCGCCACCGGCGCGCAACTTCCTGAATTCCACCTTCGTCAACGTGAAGAGCCTGCGCGACATGGAGGGTGAGCCGATTCTGGAGATGCATGCCATCGACGCCCAGGCCCGCGGCGTGCAGTCTGGGGACGTGGTGCGCGTGTTCAACCCGCGTGGCGAGTACCGCTGCAAGGCCGTGGTGTCGCCACGCGCCCGCGCCGGTGTGGTCAACGGCCTGGGCGTCTGGTGGCGCAAGCTGGGCCTGGCCGGCACCAACGTCAATGAACTCACCAGCCAAAAGCTCACCGACCTGGGCGCGGGACCGACTTTCTACGACTGTCTGGTCGAAGTGGCGCCGGTGACCACGCCGTAGACGCGCAGGAGGCTCCCGGCGCGGTCGTTCTTGATCAAATTGGCCGCGAGCCCTCGTGGAATATGCGTGACAAGCTATAAATTCAATAGCAAACCACGCTCACCTGCATCAGGCCCGCTGGACGTCCAGGTGGTACAGACCCCATGGGCACTGGGCAAAACGCTCCTTCAGCGGCAGGTCCTTGTACGGCGCCACGGCGCCGGCGTCGAACACGGCCCACTGTGGCCCCAGTCCACCCAAGGCCAGCGGGTGACCGTCGATGTGGGTGGCCACCAGCATGCGCATGCGCACCAGTTCCACCAGACTCAGGCTGACGTTGTAGCCGTCCACCGCGCGCATGCCTACGGTGAATGCCCCGGTCGCGGGCACACCGGCAGCCGCGAGTACCGTGGTCAGCAGTGGGCCTGACAGCGTATGCGGCTTGGCGTCGTACTCCAGCGTCGGCGTGATCTGCACCTTGGGTAGCCGGTACAACGCCTGCGCGTCCAGCGCCAGGGCTTTCTCAAACTGGATGCCATGCTTGGCCATCATCTGGTCCAGTGCCGGGTCCAGCGCCCCCCGGTTGGCACGGCCAATGGCCCCGCTGACGGTGAGCAGCACCGGACCGCGCGCCGGTGGCGCCGCAGCCAGCACGGGTGCCGATGGCACCAGGCCCGCCAGCGCGGTGGCCGACAGGAATGCACGTTTCTTCATTGAGTCCTCCAGAGCATGAACCGGGAATACGAAGGCCGCAGTGTCTTCGAATCGGCCCCCGGTGTCACGACTCCGATGGAATGGCCCGATTCCTGGGCTAAGCTCTGGCCCTGTTCCCTCACCCAGAAAGGCCTTCGCATGTTTGAACGTCTGTCACGAAGCTGGCAACTGGTCAAGGCCAGCGCCGCGGTTCTGCAGCAGGACCGCAAGCTGCTGCTGTTTCCGCTGATTTCGACCATGGCCATGCTGGCGGTGCTGACATCGTTTGCCATTCCCGTGCTGGGGTGGATGGCGCTGGGCGGGCGTGGCGGTAGTGGCCACCCGTTTGCATCCTCCACGCTGTACATCCTGGGTTTTCTGTTCTACCTGACCCAGTACTTTGTGATCTTCTTCTTCAACGCCGCACTGGTGGCCGCAGCCATGATCCGGCTGGACGGCGGGACCCCCACCATGGCTGACGGCCTGCGCCAGGCCGCTTCCCGCTGGCCCGCCATCCTGGGCTATGCCGCCCTGTCCGCCACCCTGGGGCTGGCGCTGCGCGCGATTGCCGAGCGATTTGAATTCGTGGGCCGCATCGTCGTCGGCCTGATCGGCGCTGGGTGGACGCTGGCCACCTTTCTGGTGGTGCCGGTGTTGGTGGCGCGTGACATCGGCCCGCTGGACGCGGTGAAGGAAAGCGCCGCCATCCTGAAGCGCACCTGGGGCGAAAACATCGCCGGGCAAGCCGGTCTGGGTGCGGCCTTCTCGCTGCTGCAATTTCTGGTTTTCACTCTGGGGATCGTGCTGGCGGTGACCTTCGCAGCGAACGGCAGCGCCATCCTGACCGTGCTGGCCCTGCTGCTGACGCTGGGCGCCATGCTGCTGGCCTTCCTGGTGCACGGCGCGCTGTCGGGCATTTATGCAGCGGCGCTGTACCGGTTTGCCGCGCAGAGTGGCGACACACAGGGCTTTGATCCGCAGGTTCTGCGCAACGCCTTTCTGCCCAAGACCTGAGGGCAGCCGGTACACGCCTCAACCGGGGTAGCGCTGCGCCACGTCGATCAGCAGCTTCGACAGCGCCTCGGGCTCGCTGACCATGGGGTCGTGGCCGGTGGCCATTTCTCGCACCTCCCAACCCGGCTCGGTGCGCACACGCTGGCGCATCACCGCAATGGTGGGCAGCGCGGGTGACGTGCAGTCGATAAAGGTGCGTGGCAGGCTGGCCACGCGTGCCGCATCAAACGCCAGTGGGTCCTGGTAGACACTCAGGGGCTGCGGCGTCTGGCGGCGGTTGACCCAGTCGCGGTCGGCACCACTCAGGCCAAACACGCTGGCATCGGGCGCTCCAAAGCTGATGCCGCCACTGGCCTGGGCAGCAGCCAGCCGCTGCGCCACGGTTTCCGGTGTGTGCTGGCTGCTCCAGCTCTCGCCGGGGTGGGGCGTGACCGCGTCCACATACACCAGGGCGGCCACACAACCCGGCTGGCTTTGCTGCAATTGGTCCGCAACACCGGTGATGACGATGCCACCGTAGCTGTGGCCCACCAGCACCACGCGCTCCAGCTCAAAGGCGGCGATCAGGCCCAGCACGTCCTGTACATGGGTGGCCAGGCGAATGCCCGGCGCCATCAGGTGCGCGCGGTCCGCCACGCCGGTCAGCGTAACGGCATGCGCCGCCACATCGGCCCGCTGCAGGCGCGGCACCACGCGTTGCCAGCACCAGGCTCCATGCCAGGCGCCATGCACCAATACCACCGAGGGTGTGCTGCTCATGGTCGTGTCCCTTTCGTGTGTCCCTGTACGTGAAGCATCAGTCCGGCACAGGCATCCTCCACCAGATCCAGCACCCGTTCAAAGCCGCCACTGCCGCCGTAATACGGGTCAGGCACGACGTCGACCGCGTGGGTCTGGCAAAACTCGGTGAGGCGGCGCAGCTTGCCCAGGTGTGCGCTGGGGCAGCGCGCCTGCAGCTCCGCCAGGTTGTCGCGGTCCATGGCCAATACCAAATCAAACGTCTCGAAATCGGCATCCTGCACCTGGCGCGCCCGCAGATCGGCCAGATCGTAGCCACGCCGCAGGGCATGCGCCTGGGAGCGTTCATCCGGCGGGCTGTCGGGATGGTAGTTGTGCGTGCCGGCCGAATCCACCAGCAGCCAGTGGCCCCAGCCCCGCTGGTCCACCATCTGTCGGAACACGCCGTGCGCCGTGGGGCTGCGGCAAATATTGCCCATGCAGACGAAGAGGACGCGGTAGCGGGTCATGGCCTGCGGGGTCAGTCGCGGCGCACGCGGCGGATCAGGCCTTCCTGCGTGACGCAGGCCACCAGTTGGCCATCGCGGCTGAAGATGTTGCCGTGGTTCAGACCGCGCGCATGGCCGGCCGATGGGCTTTCGCAGGCGTAGAGCAGCCAGTCGTCGATGCGGAAGTCACGGTAGAACCACATGGCGTGGTCCAGGCTGGCCGTGACCATATCCGGCTGGTAGTAGGTGGCGGCGTGGGGCCGCAAGCTCGTGCCGAGCAGGCCAAAGTCGGATGCATAGGCCAGCAGGCAGCGGTGCAGCGCGGCGTCCCCCTGCACCGCTCCGTCGGCACGGAACCAGACGTATTGGCGTGGCTCCTTCTTCTCGGGGTGGTAATGGTCCACCGGATCAATGGGACGGATTTCAATGGCCAGGTCCGGCGCAACAAGGGTCCCCGCTTGTGACGGAATCAGCTCCGGCACCGGACGGCTGCTGCGGGCCGCGCTGGGCAGCGACTCGGGTGGCGGCACCTCCGGCATGGTGACCTGGTGCTCAAAGCCCTCTTCATCGGCCTGGAACGATGACGACAGGATCAGGATGGCCTTGTCCGCCTGCGAGGCCACCACACGGCGCACGCTGAAGGTGTTGCCGTCGCGGATGCGCTCCACTCGGTAGTCGATGGGTGCCTTGGGATCGCCGCCGCGAATGAAGTAGGCGTGCAGGGAATGGGCATTGCGGTGGGCGCAGGTATTGCCCGCAGCCACCAGGGACTGTCCCAGAATGTGCCCGCCAAACAGGTTGCGGAAGCCCAGATCCAGGCTCTGCCCCCGGAAATGATCGGTATCCAGCGTTTCGAGCTGGAACAATCCCAGCAACTGCTCCAGCGCGCTGGACGTACTAATATTGGCGTTGGTCTGAACGCCTGCGGTATCCTGTTTGTGCATCGCAATCCATTAGATGTTTCAGTCGGGAATTGTAGGCAAGCGCCCCGTGAGACGGTGCGCACCCCAGCAATCCAGGAGAACACCATGCCCATTTTTGAGTACGCCTGCAACGACTGCCACGAAACGTTTGAAGCGCTGGTTCGCTCCGACACGGTCCCCGAGTGCCCCAAATGCCACTCCACGGCTTTGGAGAAGCTGCTGTCCGTTTTCTCGACCACGGCGACCTCTGCCGCGCCGGCCCCCTCCATGCCCAGCCCGTGCGGCAGTTGCGGCCACCCCGGTGGCCCCGGCGCCTGTGCCATGAACCAATAGGCCTGCGGTGCGAAGCGATTTCCCCATCCACTACATCAACCCGGTCTTTCGCCCACCGAGCGAGGCGCAATCGCTGATCCTGCCCATCACCAACGGCTGCTCGTGGAACAAGTGCACCTATTGCGAGATGTACACCGAGCCGCAGAAGAAGTTCGCAATCCGGGATGAGGCAGAGACGCTGCTCGCCATTCAGCAGTGCGGTGCGCGTTTTGGGCAGCAGGTGCAGCGGGTGTTTCTGGGTGATGGTGATGCAATGGCCCTGTCCACGCGGCGGCTGATGAACGTGCTCTCCGCCATCCGATTGCACCTGCCATCAGTACGCCGGATTTCCAGCTACTGCCTGCCGCGCAATGTTCGCAACAAGTCCGTCGAGGAGCTGCGTGAACTGCGCCAAGCCGGCCTGTCGCTGGCGTATGTGGGGGCCGAGTCGGGCGACGATACGGTGCTGCGATACGTCAACAAGGGCGAATCCTTTGCATCCACCCGCGATGCGCTGGACAAGCTGGGCGCGGCCGGCATCACCCGATCCGTGATGCTGCTCAACGGGCTGGGCGGACGCGCGCTGTCCCGCCAACATGCCGAGAACTCCGCACGCCTGGCCAATGCCACGCAACCGGAATTCCTGGCCAGTCTGGTGGTGAGTTTTCCGCAGGGCGAGGAACGCTTTCGCGCCGGATTTCCGCAGTGGGAACCGCTGGGCCAAACCGCGCTATTCCTGGAAATTGAACAACTGCTACAGGGCCTGGACCTGCAACGCACCGTGTTCCGCAGCGACCATGCCTCGAACTGGCTGGTGCTCAAGGGCACGCTGGGCGCCGAGAAGGACCGCCTGCTGCGCGAGGTCCGCACCGCCATCGAGCAGCCACAGGCCGCGCAACTGCGACCGGACTGGGCGCGGGCATTGTGACGTACCCTGGGCCGGCCATCCACACTAACGTGATCGACCGCGGGAGACCTTTGCCGGCGCCGGTGGCGCCGCCTTGCCCTGCTCCAGGCTCAGCAGCGTATCGACATACGACATGAACCGGTTGAGGTAGTCCGGCGACGTGTCACGCATCAACGCCAATGAGCGCAACACGACCACGTGCGAATTGATGGGACCGGCATTCTTCGGTGCCAGATGGAGCGCCTGTGTCACCTGCTTGTCCGCGCTCAGTTTGGCCCAGGTCTTCCGGAAGTAGCGCACGGATTTCAGCTCCGCATGCGCGGTTGTGGACTCTCCAGATCGCATATCGGCACCGGCAGGTGCCAACGCTTCCAGGCGCTGCACCAGTGCGCGCAGGGCGCCACCGTGTGCGTCATTCGCAAGCGTGGTGGGCGCACCCGTCGCTGCATCGCGCGCCCGTTCCATTCGCGCCTGCAAGGCGGCTATGGCTTTGAACAGGCGGACATCCAGAACGTCTCTTGCGCGCCCCTGCTGGCCACTGGCCCGCTCGGACAGTATCTCGATGAAGCGAAGACCCAGGGGATCAAACCGCTCGGCTCCTTGCTCCCGCAAGCTTTGGATCCTCTGCAAGGCGGCGTCGGAGTCGGGGGCGGAATCGGAGTCGATCATGGGGACGCCGGTGCGGGTTTGCGCACCCTGGGTACCGGAGACATTTCCACCCGCCGGTTTTGTGCGCGCCCCTTCTCATCGGCATTGGGGGCAATCGGCTGCTCTGAGCCAAACGCCGCAGCAAACACCATCGAAGACGGCATGCCTTCGTCGATCAGTGTGCGGGTGACCGTCAGTGCACGCTGCGCGGACAGCTCCCAGTTGTCGGTGAACTGGCTGTTGCTGGCGCGGACGGATCGGTCGTCGGTAAAACCGCTGATCATCAGCATTTCGTCGCGTGCTTCCATATAGGATCGCAGCGGCGTCACCAAACTTTCCAGCAGCTTGTGGCCCTCGGGCTGCAACTGGTCGGAGTTCAATGCGAACAACAGGCGCCCGCTGATGCCAATACGCCCGTTGCTCAGGGTGATGCGCCCCGAGGCGAGCGGCCCTGCCAAGGCCTGCTCCAGACTGATCCGACGCTGCTCTTCCATCTGCCGCTTCCTGACCTCGTCTTCCAGGTGGCTGGCCAACTGCAAATGGGCAACCAGCACGCCGACCAGCAGCAGAACAAAGGCACCCAGCAAGCCCGACATCAGATCACCAAAGGCGGCCCATACCGGAGCGGTCTGCTCCAGACTGGCTTCGCTGTCATCCACCATCAGGCGACCTCGGCAGCAATGCGGGCTTGCTTGCCCGACAGTTGACCCAGCTCGCCGACGATTTCCTTCTGCGACATGATGCTCAGATCAATGATTTCACGTGCCTGCGCCACGTAGTAGGCAAGCTGTTCATCGCTGCGCACCATCGACTTGTCCAGTGCCCCTTCGATGCGTTGCAGGCTGGTGATCAGTTGCGCATTCGCGTCACCAAATGCACTCACGGCAAAGGCCAGGGTCTCGCTCAATGCAGAGACCTCGACCGCGCTGCCGGTCACGCTGGCGGCAATGTCGGACAACTTGGTCGCTTGCTCGTCCACCTTGTCCGCGAACTGGCTGTTTGCCGTGTTCAGGGCCCCGGCAGAGGATGCGACCAGGGCATCAATCACGGCACGCTGCTCGACCGATGCATGGTTGATGGCTTCAAGCAGCGCATTCAGCGTATCCATGATGCGGGCACGCTCTTCCAGCAGTTCGTTGTCCCGCGCAACACTGGCGGAGATTTCCTGGCGCAGCTTGCCAATCACCTCAGCGGCCGCGCGCGGAGCCTCTGACGCGGTTTGGATCAGGCGCGTGATGGGCTCCTCCAGCGCGGTACCCAAGGTGCTCAGGTGCCGTGCAAGGGCCTCCTGCAACGCGCCCAGCCGTTCGACGGCGGCATGGGCGCGGGATGCCTCGTCGTCCCGCAGGGCCTGCAGCTCCGTGCGCAGGGTTCCCACCAACTCATCCATGCGCTGCCCTTGTTGTGTATCCCATGCCGCATCCGAATCAAGGCGCGATTGCGCCAGCGCATCCATGCGCGCCATGAGTCGGGACACCTGCTCCAGTGTCTGACCCGCACTGTTGCGGGCGCTTTCCGACATCTCCAGTGCTGTACCGGACAGGGTGTTGCAAATGGCTTGCTGCTGTGCCAGCGTGTGCGAGCCAGACTGCTGCCACTCGTGCCGCATCGTTGCCAAGATATGCTCCAGTTGCCCCATCCAGGTGTCCAGTCGCCGGCGGTCGTGGGCCGCCTGTTCAACCTGCAGCGAGGCGAGGGAGGCCGCAACCTTTTCCATCAGGCCATCCGTGCGTTGCTCGATGCTCTGACCCCATTCGGCAAGTGTTGCGCCAAGGCCCGAGACCAGCGCCGTATTGGCACGCGCCTGATGGTCGAGCGCCTGCGTCCATGCACCCGTAACCCCCGAGGCGGTCTCACTGAAGCGTGCAGAAACGGTGGCAAGCTGAAGTTCCGTCGTTGCCGCGACGCGCTCATGCAGAAGCGTGGCCTGCCTGGAAAGGTCGGCCATGGCGGCGGCCATCACTGGCTTGATGCTCTCTCCCGCGGCGTGGGCACCCTGGGTCAAACTGGCGCGCAAGGACTGATCGACCGAGCTCGCCAGTTCGGTATAGACGCCTTTGACATCCCTGTGGAAATCCTGCTGGTTACGCAATAACCCATCGCTGAGCTGCTGGTGCATGCCCTGCATTCTCTCCATCATGGTTTGCATCTGCTCAACCACCGCGGGCAGTGCCTGGGTCTGCAGTTGCAGCGCCTTGTAGGCCTCCTGCCTCTGATGGCCCAAGGAAAAGGGGCGCAAAACGGATGCCGTCTTGCTGTCCAACCGTTGCGAGGCAAGCATCCGCTCGCGGCGGCTCATGGCCGACAGCAGTCCCAGCATCGCGGAAGAGGCCACCCCGGCCACCGATGTTCCAAAAGCCAAGCCCAATCCCTTGATCGGCGCCGCGAAAGCGGACCGAATGGCCTGCAGATCGGTTGTCCCTTCCAAGGCAAACACTGCGCCATTCAGGGTGACGACCATGCCCAGGAAAGTACCCAGCATCCCCAACATCACCAACAGCCCTACCAGATAGGGTGTGAACGCCGGGCCGGGCAAGCCCACGCGCGCGCCTTCGATGCGCGCGCGAACGGAGTTTTGTAGGGATGGGTGCACATCCGCCAGCCAACCCTCCAGGCTGTCAAGATGAGCGGGAATGGCCGACAACGCAGTGGCCAGCGTGGCCGTGGCCTGGCGAAACCGGTGCAATTCCAGCGTACCAAATGCGTAGGTCGCCCCGATGATCAGGGTCATCGACAAGGCCAGCAGGTTGGAGCCCCAAAAGCCGGTTGCAACCCAGACAACCGCAATGGCACCCGCCAGGAAAGTGCCCGCAAAGAAATGTCGATTCATGCTTGTTGTGTTTTCTCGTTATGGAATGCTTCAAAGAGCCCCAGGACCGGCTGCAGTCGGAGGTCAAGCTCCGCCAGCAACACCGACCGCAATTCACCCCGGAAGCGCGCCAGCCATCCCCCCGGCTTCATCCAATCACCGGGAGTGTCTGCACGCTGCTGTCCCTCGAACGCATGTTGGTGGGACTTGAACAAATGGTTGAAGCGCTTCTCCAATAGTGAGGGCACCGTCGCCAGCAGCTTGGCCTCTCGCTCCGCCAACACTGCCTCGAAGGCCGCGTCGATGGCCGCCAGTTGCCGAAGTGTTGGCGAGCACTGCATGAGCGCTTCCCGCGTTTTGACACGCAGGGCGCTAACCCTGGTTTCGTGATCGTGTTGATGAGCCTGGTGGTATCGACGGTAGGGTGCATAGGCGCGTGCATCCTCAACGGAAGCGTCTGGAGCCGGTGAAGGCATCGCCATCCTCGCGCCGCCCGACTTGGACACACCGTCGAGGGAGACGGCCTGCTCCAGTCCGCTGCGCAGCGCGGCGCACGCCTGTTCCAGTGCCAGAACCGACGCAACGGAGGGGCCTGCAATGGGCTCTGCAGACGGCTTCGCAACTGGCGCATGGACGGCAGACAAGGCGATGGCCCCTCTGAAGTCGACCCAATGCCCCAGTTGCTGCGCGAAAGCGGGACCGGCGTCGATGGCATCAATCGCACCAAGATCGGCGAGTATGCGCGTGAGTCTTGAGCTGTGGAGGTTTGTACGCGTCAGGGCTCGCGTCATAGATAGATGAAGACGTGACTCCGGGAAGTCACCGGTACTGGTGCGGCTGGCGGGGATCGAACCCACGACCCTTGGCTTCGGAGGCCAATACTCTATCCACTGAGCTACAGCCGCACTACGGGAAGAAACGAACAACTGGCATTTTCGCACATCCCGAGGCATGCGCGACAGACGGCTACAACTTGACCCGGAATGCCTTTGCAATGAGCGCCACGGCCTCGGCACTGTCCCACTCCCGGGAGCCGTAGTACTTGCCCAACACCTTGCCCTGCGCGTCGATCAGCAGGGTCAACGGCAGGTGATCGGCACCCAGCATATTTTCCAGGAACAGCTCGTGATCCACGAAGTTGCTGAAACTGATGTTGAGCTGTTTCACAAACGCCTGGGCCCGGTCACGGTAGTCGTCCGTGGAGATGCCGATCACATTGAACTGCTTGCCACCGTAGCGGCGCGACAGCCGCTCAAGCGATCCCATTTCCTCCCGGCAAGGACCGCACCAGCTGGCCCACACGTTGATGAGCAAAGGCTTGCCGCGGAAGTCCGCCAACCGCTTGGAAGGCACGAGGATGCCCTGCATGGAAGCATTTCGCAGTTCGCCACCAACAGGCACCTCGCCCGGGGTCTTGGCCATGGAGAACTGGCCAATCCCGGCAAGCAGCAGGCCCAATATCCAAAGCGGCTTGTGCATTCGATGGACCCAGATGGCAATACCGGCAGATGGCCCCAAGAGCTCAGGGCCGGACCTTGTTGACGACGAGCTTGACACCCGTGGCACCCAGCTTCACCGTTTGCACCGCAGACATCAAATCGCCGGACTCGGGCTGCGCCATGCCGGTCTTGGAAATACGTGCCTCAACCTCGACCTGGGGGGCAGCCGAAATCCGGGCCTGCGGACTCATGGCCAGGGAGTCATCCAGCGTGAATTTGAGCGGCAACTCGGACACATTGGCGCGCACAACGGCCACCGGCATGCGGGAACCCGGCCCACGGGCAATCACCATGACCGTGTCACCAGGCGCAGCCTTGGCTTTGAGGGCTGCATCCAGCTCCACCTGCCCCTGCACGCTGGCGCCGCCCGGCACTGAAGCGCCGCTATTGCTGCCCGTCCGAGCAGGCCCCTTGGCCGCCAACTTGGGAGCCGTCTTGCCCAAGGCCGCATAGGCTGCGCCAATGGAGTCCTGCAACATGCGTCCATCTTCCGAGTCGGGTTCGATCTGCTGCATGAGTCGTTCCCAGATGCGGACTGCCGATTCAAACTGCCCGGCACGGAACGCGGCCGTTCCGGCCAACCACAGGGCCATGGCGTTCTCGGGGTCCACCTTCAGGGCTTTCTCGATGAGCTGGGTTGGTTTGCCGGCGAAGTTGCCGTTGGCATTGGTCGCGGCCAGGTCTGCATAGATGGCGAGCAATTGCGCGTCGTTGTCCAGGAAGGAGCCAGCGCGCTCAAAGGCCTGCTCCGCCTCGGCATTGCGGCCCAGCATCTTGTAGGAGCGCGCCAGCATGGCCCAGCCCTGCAGATTGCCCGGGTCTTTTTCCAGTTTCTGCGCCAGGCCCGCCGTGAGGCGCTCCATGTCCTGTGAGGAAACCTGGTGCTGGGGCGCGCTGGGCTCCAGTGCAGCCGGGCTGCCCAGCAGGATGTACAGGCCAACGGCCAGCGCCGGCAGGGCCAGGCCCACCGCGAGCATGGTCTTGCGGGGCGCCTGCAGGGTCGCCGCAGCGTCCTCATCCCGGGTGTCCTCGATCACACGGCGCTGCAGTTCGTCACGGGCCTGGGCGTAGTCCGCTTCGGCCAGCATGTTCTCTGCACGGTCACGTTCCAGCCTAGCCAGTTGGTCACGGTAGATGGCCGTATTGAGCTGGCGCCGCGAGACTCCCGCACCGGATGATTTCAAAAGGAAAGGCCTGAACAACAATGCCAGCACCAGCACAACCGCCAGCGCCCCGGCAACCCAGAATCCAATCATTTTTCGCCTTCCTGGAGCAGCGCTTCGACGCGCTTGCGTTCCTCGTCCGTCAATTCTTCGGGGGTCATACTCGCATTGCGGCGACGCAGGTACATGAACAATGCCATGACGCCAATACCCATCAAACCAAAGGGTCCCGCCCAGAGCAGCCAGGTTGTAGGTTTGACTGGCGGCCGGTAGAGCACGAAGTCGCCATAACGGCTGACCATGAATTCCTTGATTTCCGCGTCCGTCTTGCCCTGCTTGATCAGACCCCGCAATTCACGGCGCAGGTCCATGGCCAGGTCCGAACGGGATCCGGCCAAGGACTCGTTCTGGCAGACCAGGCAACGCATTTCTTCGGAAATGGCAATCAGCCGCTGCTCCACAACCGGGTCTTCCGCCAACTGCGTAGCTTCCTTCGCCCCTGACCCGCTGGCGGCGAGCAGGGCCAGCACCAATGCGTACAGATACTTCACGATTTTTTCAGCTCGTTGATGAGGGGAATGATGGTTTTTTGCAAGGCCTCGGTCGTGATCGGTCCGATGTGCTTGTAGCGGATGACGCCAGCCTTGTCGATCACATAGCTCTCGGGCACTCCGTAGACACCATAGTCAATGCCCACGCGGCCGTCACCGTCAAAGGCCGTGACATCATAGGGATTGCCGGCGCGCCGCAACACGCCCAATGCGTCCTTGCGCTGGTCCTTGTAGTCCAACCCGATGATGGGAACCAATTGGGTGCGCGAAAATTCCATCAATACCGGGTGTTCCTGGCGACAGGCCACGCACCACGACGCCCACACATTGAACAACCAGACCTTGCCTTTGAGGTCTTCCGTGCCGAACTGAAGCTCTGGTTGTTCCAGCTGCGTCAGCTTGAAGACTGGCGCCGGTTTGTTGACGAGGGGCGATGGCACCTCGCGCGGATCCAGCCCCAGGCCAACGGCCAGAAACAGGACCAGCACCACAAACAGACCCAACGGGATCAGGAACTTGGCCTTCATGGCGTCACTCCATTCAATGTCGTGGCGGTCGCAGGGGCGACCGTGGCCGCAGATTTGACCCGCAGGCGATAGCGCTTGTCACACACGGCAAACAGGCCGCCCAGGGCCATCAACAGACAACCGCCCCAGATCCAGTCCACAAAAGGCTTGAAGTACACACGTACGGCCCAGGCCTTGCCCTCCAGTGGCTCGCCCAGGGAGACATACACGTCACGGGTGAAACCGGCATCAATCGCCGCCTCTGTCATGGGCATGGTGGAGGAAAAATAGTTGCGTTTCTCGGGCTCCAGCATACGGACGGACCCAGTGCCAGCGCCGACCTTGGTCACTTCGAACGCACCGCGCGCAGCGCTGTAGTTGGGCCCCGGCACATCCTTCACGCCCAGCATCTTGAACTGGTGCCCCCCCACCACAACGGTGTCGCCCGGTTCCATGCGCACATCCTGCTCTTCCTGGTAGCCACCCACCATCGTCACCCCGAAGACGAATACGGCGATACCCAAATGGCCCAGGTGCATGCCCCAGAACGATGCAGGCGGCATCCCGCTCTTGAGGCGGCGTGCAACCTGGATCACCCCGGAGGACGCAATCCACACCGACAGGGCCACACCCAGTCCGGTCAACACGGTCCATCCACCCATGGCATAGGGAATCAGCGCGCCGGCCAGCAGCGCCAACGCGCCGGGAATCCACATGCGCAGCGCGATTTCCCGGATGTCCGTGTTCTTCCAGCGGGCCAGCGGAACTGCCGCCAGCAGGAACAGGACTGGCGTCATGACTGGCACGAACACCGCATTGAAATAGGGTGGCCCGACGGAAATCTTGCCAAGCTTCAACGCATCAATGATCAATGGGTACAGGGTGCCGAGCAAAACGGAAGCGCAGGCCACGACCAGCAGCACATTGCCAGTCAGCATCATGGATTCCCGCGAGATCAGGGCAAAGCTGCCGCCCAGTGCCACCTTGGGTGCACGCCAGGCAAACAGCACCAGCGAGGAGCCAACCACCAGTACCAGCAGGATCAGGATGAAGATGCCACGCCGCGGGTCAGTCGCAAAGGCGTGTACCGAGGTCAGTACGCCCGAGCGCACCAGGAACGTTCCCAGCAGCGACAGCGAAAACGCACCAATGGCCAGCAGCACGGTCCAGCTTTTGAAGCTGCCCCGCTTTTCGGTCACAGCCAATGAGTGCAACAGCGCCGTACCGAGCAGCCAGGGCATGAAGGAGGCGTTTTCCACCGGATCCCAGAACCACCAGCCGCCCCAACCCAGCTCGTAGTACGCCCACCAGGAACCCAGTGCGATCCCCAGTGTCAGGAATATCCATGCGGCGGTTGTCCATGGGCGTGACCAGCGCGCCCAGGCCGCGTCCAGCCTGCCCGACAGCAACGCCGCAATGGCAAAGGCAAAGGCAACGGCAAAGCCGACATAGCCCATGTACAGCATGGGGGGATGGAATACCAGGCCAGGATCCTGCAGCAGCGGATTGAGGTCGCGACCATTCTCCGCGGCCGGCAACAGGCGGTTGAACGGGTTGGATGTGAACAGTATGAAGAGCAGCAACCCTGCCGTGACCAGCCCCAGCACGCCAATCACGCGAGCCACCATGGTTTCGTCCAGCGTGCGGGAGAAATACGAAACGGCCACCGTCCAGGACGACAGCATGAACACCCACAACAACAAGGAACCCTCGTGCCCACCCCATACGGCGCCAAATCGGTACAGCGTTGGCAACTGCGAATTGGAGTGTTCTGCCACGTACTGCACGGAGAAATCATTGACGTAAAAGCTCCACGCCAGGGCCGCGAACGAGCCCAGCATCAGCAGGAACGACACCTGGGCCGCAGGCCGCGCCAGCACGATCCACTCGCGGCGGCCATACTGGGCGCCGAATACCGGAAGCACGCCCTGCACCAGGGAGACGCACAGCGCCAGGATGAGGGCGAGGTGCCCGAGTTCGGGTGTCATGATTTGTTTTCGCCTTTGCTCTTTTGGGCCTTGTCCAGCGCGTCCTTGGCCTCGGGGGGCATGTAGTTCTCGTCATGCTTGGCGAGCACTTCGGTGGCGACGTATTCGCCGCTGCCGGGTTTGACCTGCACCACGGCGCCCTTGCCTTCCTTGAACAGGTCCGGCAGGATGCCGGTGTAGGCCACCGGAATGTCCTGAACCATGTCGGTAATGACAAAGTGCACAGTGAGGTTGTCGCGGCGCAGCGACCCTTCCTTGACCAGGCCGCCAATGCGGAACGACTGGTTCTTGGGCGCCTTGCCGGCGAATACCTCGCTGGGTGTCACGTACAAGGCGATGTTGCTGTTGAGGGCATTGAGCACCAGCGCGGCGGCAATGCCCACGGCCACCAGTCCGCCGCCAATGATCGCGGCACGTTTTTTCCAGCGTTTCACTTGTTTTCCATTTCCAGTTTTTCGGCCACGACCTGGCGGCGCAAGGTTCGCACGATGTCCTTATGACGCTTGGCGATCAGCAAAGGTTCCACCAAAAATGCCACGGCACACACACCAAAGCTGCCCCAGACGTACAGGCCGTAGCCGCCCATGGCAAAAAAATCGCTGGCCGAATTCCAGATCATGGTTTCACCTCGCTCAATTGCTTCACCCAGTCGGTGTGGGATTCCCTCTCCAGGATGATCGCCCGCACCCGGGTCAGCGCCATGGCAATGGAGTACATCCACAGGCACAACGCCATCAACAGCATGCCCCAGAGCATGGTCATGGCCATGGAGGGAGACTTGTTGATCGACACCGAAGCGCCCTGATGCAGGGTGTTCCACCATTTGACCGAAAAATAGATGATGGGCACATTGACCACCCCCACCAGGGCCACGATGGCACCAGCCTTGTCGGCGCGACGCGGGTCATCGATGGAGGCCTGCAAGGCCATGAAGCCCAGGTACAGGAAGAACAGGATCAGTTCCGAGGTAAGGCGCGCATCCCACACCCACCAGGTGCCCCACATGGGTTTGCCCCAGAATGCGCCAGTCCACAGGGACAGGAAGGCCATCAGTGCGCCGGTGGGAGCCAGCGCCTGTGCCATCATGCTCGACAGGCGTGCATTGAGTGACAGGCCCATTGCGGCCCATGCCGCCATGACCATATAAATGAACATGGACATCCAGGATGTGGGCACATGGATGAAGATGATGCGATAACCCTCGCCCTGGGTGGCGTCAGTAGGCGCCACAAAGAAGCTCAACCACAACCCCACTCCACCAAAAAGCGCGGCAAGCACCCAAAACAGGGGGATCATTTTCCCGGCCAACGGGTAAAACGTGGCGGGGCTGGCGAATTTGAACCAGTTGATCAGTCGGTTGCTCATTCCAATGCAATCCTCAAGGCGGCCGTGGCTGCCCACGGCGCAAAAAAAACGGCCAGCGTCAGAATGGCCGCCAGCAGGGACAGGTGTCCGCCAGCGCCCAGTCCGGAAATGTGGGACTCTACCGCACCGGCACCAAATATGAGCGCCGGAACATACAGTGGCAATACCAAGAGGCTCAGCAACACGCCGCCACCGCGCACCCCGAGCGTAAGTGCCGCACCGATGGCCCCAATCAATGAAAGCAGGGGCGTGCCCAGCAGCAGCGCCAGCATCAGGACGCCCAGGGCGCTGGGGTCCAGGTCAAACTGGATGCCCAGTACCGGCGCCATCAGCACCAGCGGCAGGCCGCTGACCAACCAATGCGCGGCCACCTTGCCCACTACCAACCAAACCAGCGGCGTGGGCGAAATGGCCATTTGCTCCAGCGTGCCATCGGCATGGTCGGCGGCAAACATGCGCTGCAGGCCCAACATGGTGGCCAACAAGGCGCCAACCCACAGGACGCCGGGTGCGATCTTTCGCAGCAACGCCGGTTCAGGACCAATACCCAGCGGAAACAGGCTGCTGACAATCACAAAGAAGAACAGCGCGGTCAGCACCTCGCTCTTGCGGCGCATGACCATCAGCAGGTCGCGGCGCATGACGGCCAGCATGGCGCTCATGGGAAAACCTCCGTGCGGCGCACTGTGGCGCGAGCTTGCTTGGGGCGGCCCGGCGCGGCGTTCATAGCTGCACCACCCGTCCGCCGGGAATCGGCATGGTCTGGTGGCTGGTCAACACGGCCATGCCGCCATTGGCGACATGTTCAGAAATCAGGTTCGACAACAGATCCACCGCCTTGACGTCCAGCGCGGTGAAGGGTTCGTCCAGCACCCACAGCCTGGCCTTGCGAATGGCCAAGCGGGACAGCATGACACGGCGCTTCTGTCCGGCGGACAGGACCCGCACCGGCAACTCCTCGCGCCCCTTGAGCCCGAACTTGTAGAGCGCCGCCAGGGCCGCGGCTTCCTGGAAATCGGCGCCATCCATGGCCGCCGAGAACCCCAAGTTTTCCAAGGCGGTCAGGTCTTCTTTGAGCGCGCCATGGTGGCCAAAGAAAAGCAGGTCTTTGCGGTAGGTGGATTCAGCTTGCCCGATGGGCTCGCCACACCAGCGTATCTCGCCTTCGGCGGGTTGCGACAGGCCAGCCAGCAATCGCAACAGGCTGGTCTTGCCGGCACCGTTTTCGCCGCGCACGTGCAGCCACTCTCCCGCGCCGACGGCGAGATCCAGTTTGGCAAACAGGCGCCGATCACCGCGCACGCAGGTCAGACCATGTGCACTCAGCATGAAACGAGATTGGAAGTCAAATTGGAAAAGCCGCGCCAGGTTTGATTGGCCCGTCCTTCTGGAGTGAGGCAACGGGTCGATTGTAATCTTGCGACCTTAAGAGACGGCTTTGCCGGATGGATGCTGGGGACTTCCCCGAGTGGCCGGCTGGTCCCCTCGCGGGGGCGCCCCGGAAGATGCCTCACCGCTATAATCGCCGCTTATTTCCGCGCCAGCTCCGACTATTTGAGGAATCCATGAGCAACATCAATACTTCCGGCCACGAAGAGGCCCATACCGGCCCGATCAAGACCCCCAAACAGTTGCTGATGGCCGTGTTGTTTTCCTTTGTGGTGCCGATCTTTCTGATCATCGGTCTGGTGTACTTTGTGACTGCGGCCAACAAGCCACAGGCCGGAGCAGCGGATCTGGAACAGGCCGTGACCGCCCGTATCCAGAAGGTGGGCTCCATCGAAATTCGCAACGCCAACCGCGAAATGCGCACCGGCGAGCAGGTGTTTGGCGCCGTCTGTACGGCCTGCCACACCGCGGGCGTGGCGGGCGCTCCCAAATTTGGCGATGCAGCCGCCTGGGCACCGCGCATCAAGACCGGCTTTGATTCCCTGCTGAATTCGGCACTCAAGGGTAAGAACGCCATGGCGCCCCAGGGCGGTGGCGAGTATGACAACTTTGAGATCGCCCGTGCCGTGACCTACATGGCCAATGCCGGCGGTGCCAAGTTCCCCGAGCCGGTCAAGCCAGACGCTCCCAAGTAAGCGCACGCAATCCTGGGCGACAAGCCGGCTGACCATGCCGGCTTTTTCGTTTTCATGTGAGTCAAAACCTGTAGTAGCCCCCGTGGTTATTGCGTAATAAGCTACGAAATTTATAGCGACGCTACCCCGGAGCCGGGCTGGTGGCGTAGCCGTAGCGCACTGGCAGATCGGCACGCTGCACCGGCTGGGGCGTCCATACGCCCCCCTCTACCGCCCGGGCTGCGTCGCCCATGTCCTGCGTGTGCACCAGGCCCAGACCCAGGGGGGTCTCCAGGAACAGCCAGCCATGCTCGTCGATCAGGCAGGCGGTGCAAACGGTGGCTTCTCCGGTGTGCGCCCGTATGGACAGGTCGGACTGCACGCGCCAGACCCAGGGCGTGACCTCCAGTTCCACATAGACCCGCTGCGGTCCGTTCTGGAAGAACCACCGGCCCCGGGCATCGACCAGGTAGTTGCGTTCGATGAAGGCAATCAGCTTGTCGTGGACCAGGCGCGAGCCCTTGGCACCCGGCGTACCGCCGGCAAAACGACCCAGGGCCTGCGCGCGGTCGTCGCGCATGTACCAGTCGCCGCGCGCATCCAGTCCGAGCCAGCCATAGCAGTCTGGCACATTGGGCCATTTGGCCATGGCCTGTTTAACGATGTCGTCCATGGTGGGACTCCGGTGAAAGGGAAAGGTGTTGGAGCAACCAGCCGCCCACGGCGTCCGGCATGGAGCGCACGTGACCGGGCGGGCGCCCCTGCGCAAAGCCGACGTGTCCGCCGTGTGCAGGCTGCCACAGTGTGACGTGGGAGCCGGCCTCTGCGCGAGACGGCAGGCACCAGGCCGGCACAAACGGATCGTTGCGGGCGTTGACCACCAGGGCCGGGATGCGGACCTGCGCCAGGTGTGGCTTGGCCGAGGCCCGCGTCCAGTAGTCGTCGGTGTTCCTGAAGCCGTGCAGCGGTGCGGTGAATACATTGTCGAACGCATACAGGTCCCGGGCCTGCAATAGGGCCTCCCTGTCAAACAGGCCCGGATGCTGGGCCAGCTTGCGCAGGGCCTTGGGCTTCATGGTGTTCAGGAACATGCGGGTGTAGACCAGTCGGTTGAAGCCCTGGCCAATGGCGTGGCCGCCGGCGGCCAGGTCAATCGGCGAACTGACTGCGGCCACGGCATCCGCTACCTGGGCTGCGGACGCGCCCGCTTCCTGGGCCCACCGCAACAGGGCGTTGCCGCCCAGCGAGACACCGACCGCGACGATGGGGCCGCGGTGGCGCTGGCGAAAGCGCTGGAGCATCCAGCCGATTTCCTCGAAGTCGCCGGAGTGGTAGGCCCGCGGCCCCAGGTTCAGCTCGCCACTGCAGCCGCGAAAGTGCGGCACTGCGTAGGCCATGGCGTGGTCACGGGCGAATTCGGCAAATGCCTGGGCGTAGTGGCTGGCGGAGGAGCCTTCCAGGCCGTGGAACAGCACCAACAGCGGCCGGTCCAGCGTGGAGGTAACGTCTTCCAGAAAATCCACGTCGATGAAATCGGCGTCCGGCGTGGTCCAGCGCTCCCGCCGGTAGCGCGGTGGCGCGCCCGTCACCCGGCGTGCACAGAGTGCAGGCCAGATGGTCTGCAGGTTGCCGCCGGGCAACCACCGGGGCGCTACGTAATTCATAGCGCGTTACGCAATATCCACGAGGGCTAGCATGCTGATTCCCTCTCAGTGCAGCACCTGGGGTGCCTGGTGGATTTCCTGCACCTCGTCCTGCGTTCCGGGGCTGGCATGGTGGGCCACCAGGCGCCAGCCCTGCGGGGTGTGGTGGTACACATTGGTCGCCAGGACATAGGCCTGTACCGGCCCGTCACTGGTCATGACCTCGATGCGCTCCAGTACATGGTGCACGGCGCTACCCAAGGAGTCGATGCGGCGTATGGATTCGGGGTGAACCTGGATCGAGCCTTCATGCCCGAAGATGGCGTCAAACGCCGCCCGGATCGCCCCGGGTCCCACCACACGCGGGCCACCGGGGTGGATGCAGACGATGTCATCATCCTCGGCCCAGCAGACCATCAGCCTCTCGATGTCAGCCGCTTGCAGCGCCTCGTAGAACGCGGCTTCCACCTCGTCGGGAGTGCCCCCGAGGGTGGCGGCGTGCTGGCGGGCTTTGGGCATGGATGGCAGTTGGGGTCTGAATACTCCATTTTGCCGCGTTTATGTCACAGTCGCCGTCGGCTTGATTCCCTGGAGCGTGGTCCCCATGTATGCTGTACCCCTGCAACCGGATGGAGACCACCATGAAGAATTGGGTTTTGGCTGTACTGGCGGCGCTGATGCTGTCGGGCTGTGGATACAACGACTTTCAGCGTCTGGATGAGCAGGCCAAGTCCGCCTGGAGCGAGGTACTCAACCAATACCAACGGCGAGCCGACCTGGTTCCCAACATCGTGGCAACGGTCAAGGGCGAGGCCAATTTCGAACAGGAGACCCTGACCAAGGTCGTGGAGGCCCGTGCCAAGGCAACGTCCATCCAGGTCAGCCCGGAGACTCTGAACAATCCCGAGGCATTCCAGAAGTTCCAGGCGGCACAGGGCGAACTCAGTGGAGCGTTGAGCCGCCTGATGGCGGTCAGCGAACGCTACCCCGATCTGAAGGCCAACAAGGGTTTCAGTGACCTGCGGGTTCAGCTCGAAGGCACCGAGAACCGCATCACGGTTGCACGCAACCGGTATATCCAGTCGGTTCAGGATTACAACGTACTGGCGCGCAGCTTCCCCAGCAATCTTACGGCCATGGTCTTCGGTTACCAGCCGAAGCCGGCCTTTGCGGTGCAGAACGAAGCCGCTATCAGCACACCGCCCGTAGTCGATTTCAACAAGAAGTAGGCACCTGCCGTGCTGCGTCGCTGGCTGTCCGCCCTGATCCTGAGTCTGCTGGCGTGGGCCGCCTGCGGGCAGGGCCTGTTGCCGGTTCCTGCGCTCAGCGGTCACGTCGTCGACCAGACGGCCACCTTGAGCGACGCGCAGCGGCAAGCACTGGAAGGCAGGCTCGCTGGCTTTGAATCCAGCAATGGCGCACAGGTCGTGGTGTTGCTGGTCGCAACCACCCAGCCCGAAGACATTGCCAGCTATGCGAACCGCGTTGGCAATGCCTGGAAGATCGGGAGAAAGGGGATTGGTGATGGACTGCTGCTCATCGTAGCCAAGAATGACCACAAGCTTCGCATCGAAGTGGCCAAGTCGCTGGAAGGTGCCATCCCCGATCTGGCCGCCAAGCAGATCATCGACTCTGCGCTGACACCACGCTTCAAGCAGGGCGACTATGCCGGCGGCATTGATGCCGGGGTGGATCAGATCCTGGCGCTGATCAAGGGCGAGGCCTTGCCGTCCCCCAACGTATCCGGTTCCGCTAATGCGGGTGCGGCAGGTGATTTGTTTGAATGGCAAAACCTGTTGGTTTTCCTGTTTTTTGGCGTATTGCTTGGCGGACGCATCGCCCGCAGCCTGTTGGGCAACAAGCTGGGCGCCCTGCTGACCGGTGTCATTGTCGGCGTGATCGTCAAACTGGCGACGACCAGCCTGCTCATCGGCGTCGTGGCGGCTATCGTGGCCACCGTGTTTACGCTGGTTTCCAATCTGGCCCGCGGGGGTGGGGGTGGCGGCACATTTGGAGGTGGCGGCTGGGACTCTGGCTCATCGGGAGGTGGGGGCGGATTCAGCTCGGGCGGCGGCGGCGACTTTGGAGGCGGCGGCGCCTCGGGAGACTGGTGATGTGGGAACGTGTCAAACGCCTGCTGCGGCACCGCTGGATGGAGGATTCCCATCGCATCATCAGCGCCGATGCCGTTGCGCGCCTCAAGCAAAAGGTCACTGCCAGCGAGGGCTGGCACAGCGGGGAAATCCGCATCTGCATTGAGGCCGGCCTGCCCAATAGCTACCTGATGCGCCCGGGACACATGCGCACCATCACTCGCCAGCGCGCCCTGTCACAGTTTGGCAAGCTGCATGTGTGGGACACCGAGCACAACAACGGGGTGCTGATCTACCTGCTGCTGGCGGAGCGCACCATCGAACTGGTGGCAGATCGGGGCCTGAACCATGCAGTCGCGCCCGAGGACTGGCATGCCATGGTAGCGCGGCTGGGCGAAGCACTTCGCGATGGACGTTTTGAGGATGGTCTGATGGCGGCTATTGAAGAAGTGTCCACCGTGCTGGAGGCTCACTTTCCACTGGGGCCAAACCAGGTTCGACCCAACGAGTTGCCCGATCAGCCAACACTGGCCTGAGCCACAAAAAACAAAACCACCCGAAGGTGGTTTTGCGCGCAGTGCAAAGGCGACTTATTTCTTTTGGCGGAAACGGCGCAAGGCCGATATCTGGGCAGCCATGATCGCCAGTTCCGAGGTGGCCTTTGCAAGGTCGATCTCGGTCTTGGCATTCTTCATTGCCTCTTCGGCGGCGGCCTTGGCGGCGTTTGCCTTCTCATCGTCCAGATCCTTGCCACGGATGGCGGTATCGGACATGACGGTCACGCAGTTGGGTTGCACTTCCAGGATGCCGCCGGCGACGAAGACGAACTCTTCACTGCCATCGGCCTTCTCGATGCGAACCGAACCGGCCTTGATCCGGGTGATCAAGGGTGTGTGGCGGGGGTAAATGCCGAGTTCGCCAGCCTCACCGGGCAGAGCCACAAATTTGGCTTCGCCCGAGAAGATGGATTCTTCAGCACTGACAACATCAACGTGAATGGTGTTCATTTTTTCCCTAATCAGTTGGGGACAGCGCTAAAGATCTGTCCCGCAAAGCCATCAGATTTTCTTGGCCTTTTCAAAGGCTTCGTCGATGGTGCCGACCATGTAGAAGGCCTGCTCGGGCAGGTGATCGCACTCGCCGTTCACGATCATCTTGAAACCACGGATGGTTTCTGACAGGGGAACGTACTTGCCGGGCGAGCCGGTAAACACTTCCGCCACGTGGAACGGCTGGGACAAGAAACGTTGGATCTTGCGGGCGCGGGCCACGGCCAGCTTGTCTTCGGGAGCCAGATCATCCATGCCCATGATGGCAATGATGTCGCGCAGTTCGCGGTAGCGCTGCAGCGTACCCTGCACGGCACGGGCCGTGTTGTAGTGATCTTCACCCACAACGTGGGGGTCCAGCTGGCGGCTGGTGGAGTCCAGCGGATCCACAGCGGGGTAGATACCCAGTGACGCGATATCACGGGACAGCACCACGGTGGAGTCCAAGTGAGCGAAAGTAGTAGCGGGAGACGGGTCGGTCAAGTCATCGGCTGGCACGTAGACGGCCTGGATGGAAGTGATGGAGCCCACCTTGGTGGAAGTAATACGCTCTTGCAGACGACCCATTTCTTCGGCCAGTGTCGGCTGGTAACCCACGGCAGAAGGCATACGACCCAGCAGAGCGGACACTTCGGTACCGGCCAGTGTGTAGCGGTAGATGTTGTCCACGAAGAACAGCACGTCACGGCCTTCGTCACGGAAGGATTCGGCGATGGTCAGACCGGTCAGGGCCACGCGCAGACGGTTGCCCGGGGGCTCATTCATCTGACCGTACACCATGGCCACTTTCGACTCGGACAGGTTCTCTTGAACCACGACCTTGGAGTCAGACATTTCGTGGTAGAAGTCGTTGCCCTCACGGGTACGCTCACCCACGCCGGCGAACACGGACAGACCGCTGTGCGCCTTGGCGATGTTGTTGATCAACTCCATCATGTTCACGGTCTTGCCCACGCCGGCACCGCCGAACAGGCCGACCTTACCGCCCTTGGCGAACGGGCAGACCAAGTCAATCACCTTGATGCCGGTTTCCAGCAGTTCCTGCGACGGGCTCAATTCGTCGTAGGCAGGAGCCTTGCGGTGGATGGAGGCGGTGAGGGTCTGGTCAACCGGTCCGCGTTCGTCGATCGGTGTGCCCAGCACGTCCATGATGCGGCCCAGCGTGGCCTTGCCCACGGGCACCATGATCGGATTGGCGGTATTCTTGACAATCATCCCGCGGCGCAGACCGTCGGAAGAACCCAACGCAATGGTACGCACAATGCCGTCGCCCAATTGCTGCTGGACTTCCAGTGTCAGCGCAGAGCCGTCCATCTTGAGCGCGTCATACACCTTGGGCATCTTGTCGCGTGGGAACTCCACGTCAACCACAGCACCAATACATTGAACAATTTTTCCCTGAACGCCTGCGTTCACACTTGCTTGAGCCATTATGTTTGCTCCAAAAATAAATTCGTTTAAACCGCTGCTGCGCCTGCCACAATTTCCGAAAGTTCTTTCGTAATTGCCGCCTGCCGCGTTTTGTTGTAGACCAGCTTGAGTTCAGCGATCACGTTGCCTGCATTGTCGGTCGCGGCTTTCATCGCAACCATGCGCGCCGCGTGCTCCGACGCCATGTTCTCTGCCACAGCCTGGAACACCAGAGCCTCGGCATAACGCACCAGCAATTCATCGATCACCGTCTGCGCGTCAGGCTCGTAGATATAGTCCCAGCCATGCTGGGTGCCGCTGGCCTTGGTCTCTTCCTGCATTTTTTCAGCAGACAGAGGCAGCAGTTGCTCAACCACGGGCTCCTGCTTCATCGTGCTGACAAACTTGTTGTAGCAGAGGTAGACAGCGCTGACTTCACCCTTGACATAAGCATCGAGCAACACCTTGACCGGCCCGATGAGCTTGTCGAGATGCGGCTTATCGCCCAGATGGGTCACCTGAGAGGCCACCTTGGCACCAATACGGCTGAGAAAACCCTGCCCTTTGCTGCCAATCGCCACTGTCATGGCCGTCTTGCCAGCAGTCTGCGCATCGCGCAGCTTGCCAGTCACGGCACGGAACAGGTTGGTATTGAGACCACCGCACAAACCCTTGTCCGTGGATACCACAATCATCCCAACGACCTTGGCATCGTTGGTTTTCATGAATGCATGCACATACTCGGGATTCGCCTTGCCCAGGTTGGCGGCGATTGAGCGAACCTTTTCGCTGTAAGGACGAGCGGCGCGCATGCGCTCCTGCGCCTTACGCATCTTGGACACGGAAATCATTTCCATGGCCTTGGTGATCTTCTTGGTGTTTTCCACCGATTTGATCTTGGTGCGTAGTTCCTTGCCTGATGCCATAGTTGCCCCTTTTGCTTAGACGGATTCGTAACTTGAAGTAGACGGTAGAGTCTTACGGTTCCGAATCAGGCAAACGTCTTCTTGAAGGCGCCCACGGCAGCCAGCAATTCGGCTTCCGCCTCCTTGTCCAGTGCCTTTGTGGTTTCCACCTTGGCCAGCAGGGCAGCATGCTTGTCCTTGAGGTAGGCATGCAGACCATGTTCAAAGTCCAGAATCTTCTTGACTTCAACATCGTCCATGAAGCCCTTGTTCACTGCAAACAGCGAAGCGCTCATCATGCTGATGGACAGCGGACTGTATTGCTTCTGCTTCAACAGTTCGGTCACGCGGGCGCCACGGTCGAGCTGCTTGCGGGTGGCCTCATCCAGGTCGGAAGCGAACTGCGCAAAGGCAGCCAGTTCACGGTACTGGGCCAAGTCGTTACGGATACCGCCGGACTGACCCTTGACCACCTTAGTCTGGGCAGCAGAACCCACGCGGGACACCGAGATACCGGCGTTGATCGCGGGACGGATACCAGCGTTGAACAGCGAGGTTTCCAGGAAAATCTGGCCGTCGGTAATGGAAATCACGTTGGTCGGAACGAAAGCAGACACGTCACCGGCTTGCGTTTCAATGATAGGCAGTGCGGTCAGGGAGCCCGTCTGGCCCTTGATCTCGCCCTTGGTGAAGGCTTCCACATACTCGGCGCTCACGCGGGCTGCGCGCTCCAGCAGACGGCTGTGGAGATAGAACACGTCACCGGGGTAGGCTTCGCGACCTGGGGGACGGCGCAACAACAGGGAAACCTGGCGGTAGGCCACGGCCTGCTTGGACAGGTCGTCATACACAATCAGGGCATCTTCACCACGGTCGCGGAAGTACTCACCCATGGTACAGCCGGAGTAGGCCGACACGTACTGCATGGCAGCCGACTCAGACGCGGAAGCAGCCACCACAATGGTGTATTCCATGGCGCCGGCTTGCTCCAAGGCGCGCACAACGTTCTTGATGGAAGAGGCTTTCTGTCCGATCGCAACATAGATACAGGTCATGTTCTGACCCTTCTGGTTGATGATCGTGTCGATGGCCACAGCGGTCTTGCCAGTTTGGCGGTCACCAATGATCAGCTCGCGCTGACCACGGCCGACGGGCACCATGGAGTCGATGGACTTCAGGCCTGTCTGCATGGGCTGATCAACAGACTTACGAGCGATCACGCCTGGCGCAACCTTTTCGATCACGTCCGTCATCTTGGCGTTGATGGGGCCCTTGCCGTCGATCGGCTGACCCAGCGCATTGACCACGCGACCCTTGAGCTCAGGGCCAACTGGCACTTCCAGAATACGGCCGGTGCACTTGACCGTATCGCCTTCAGAGATGTGCTCGTATTCACCCAAGATCACGGAACCGACGGAGTCGCGTTCCAGATTCAGGGCCAGACCAAAAGTGGGCAAACCGTCGCTGCCCGCCGGAAATTCAAGCATTTCGCCCTGCATCACGTCGGACAAACCGTGGATGCGCACGATACCGTCAGTCACGGACACCACGGTACCCTGGTTGCGGATATCGCTGCTCGCGGCCAAACCTTCGATGCGGCTCTTGATCAGTTCAGAAATTTCTGCTGGATTGAGTTGCATGACTCTTTCCTTCTTTCGTTAAATTAGGCCAACTGCCGGGGGCTTCTCGCCTCAGGCAGTGAGGGCTACTTTCATTTGTTCCAAACGGGCTTTGACGGAAGTGTCGAGCACCTCGTCGCCGACCACCACACGAATGCCACCGATCAGCTCGGGCTGCAGGACAACGGATGCGTTGAGCTTGCGACCAAAACGTTTCTCCAGCATGACGGCTACTTCAGCCAGGGCGTTTGCGTCGATCGGAAACGCGCTGTAAACCACCGCATCGCTTGATCCGCTTTGCGCATTCTTCAATGCCCGAAACTGGTGAGCGATCTCTGGCAAGGCGCTCAGGCGCCCGTTCTCAATCACGGTACGCAGGAAGTTCTTGGCTTGGTCTGGCAAGGCCGACTTGGCAACGGATGCCATCAGGTCAAATACCTGCTGGACGGTCACCTTGGGGCTGTCGGCAAACTGCTGCAATTGCGCATTTTCGGCAATCACTCCCAGTTCGTCGACCCAGACAGCTGCCGTCGACAGGTCGGACGCGGAAGCCTTGAACAGCGCTTCAGCGTACGGACGGGCAATAGTGGCAAGTTCAGCCATGGTGACCTCTTACAGTTCCGTCTTCAGACGACCCAGCAGGTCGGCGTGGACACCAGCATTGACTTCCTTGCGGAGAATCTGCTCGGCACCCTTGACCGCCAGTGCGGCCACCTGCTCGCGCAGCGCCTCACGTGCCTTGATCGTTTGCTGATCAGCCTCTGCCTTGGCGGCAGCGATGATCTTGTTGGCCTCTTCAGTGGCTTTGGCCTTGGCCTCTTCCACGATCACCTGGCCGCGACGCTCGGCATCAGCCAGGCGCGCAGCGGTCTCCGTACGCGACTTCGACAGCTCTTCTTCCACGCGCTTGTTGGCAGACGAGAGCTCGGATTTGGCTTTGTCAGCCGCAGCCAGTCCGTCGGCAATCTTGCTGGCACGTTCGTCCAGTGCAGCCGCGATGGGCGGCCACACAAACTTCATCGTGAACAACACAAGCAATGCGAAGACGATGGCTTGCGCCACCAGTGTTCCATTAATGCTCACAGTAGGTCTCCCTCAACGAGGCGTTGCGGAAAGCTCTTACTTGGCCAAAGTGGCGAGTTGAGCCAGGAACGGGTTGGCCGTGGCGAACCACAGGGCGATACCGGTACCGATAATGAAAGCCGCGTCAATCAGACCAGCCAACAGGAACATCTTGGTTTGCAGTTCGCCCATGAGTTCGGGTTGACGTGCAGCGGACTCCAGGTATTTGCTACCCATGACGCCGATACCGATACAAGCACCCAGGGCGCCCAGACCGATGATCAAACCAGCTGCCAGAGCAACAAAACTAATGACTTCCATGATGACTCCTTAAAGAACTAAAAAGAAAACAAAACAAACTCAACCAAACCAAAAATCAATGCGCGTCGTGGGCCTGACCGATGTACACCAGCGTCAGCATCATGAACACGAATGCCTGCAGGGTAATGATCAGGATGTGGAACACCGCCCACGCCCAACCAGCCACCACATGCAAGAGCAGCAACATCAAGCCCGAGGGCTCGAAGGACAATGCCCAAGCGCCACCCAGAAGGGCAATCAGCATGAACACCAACTCACCGGCATACATGTTGCCAAACAGTCGCATGCCGTGGGACACGGTCTTGGCGACGAATTCGATCAACTGCATGGCCAGATTCACGATAGCCAGAATCACGAAAAACACCGGATTCTTGCTGGTACCAAAGGGAGCGGTTACCAGTTCATGAGCCCAGCCACCAACGCCCTTGATCTTGACGTTGTAGACAAGGCAAACCAGCAGCACAGAGACAGACATGCCCATGGTGACCGACAGATCGGCCGTGGGCACCACGCGCAGGAAGGCATGCTCATCGCCAGTCGCCTTTTGCCAGATCAGAGGCAAGAGGTCCAGCGGCAGCAAGTCCATGGCATTGAGCAGGAAGATCCAGACAAACACGGTCAACGCTAAGGGGGCAACCAGCTTGCGGCTGGTGGCATTGTGCACGATGCCCTTGGCTTCGCGATCCACCATTTCAATCAGAATTTCCACTGCCGCCTGAAAGCGCCCAGGCACGCCGGCAGTCGCCTTGCTGGCGGCCTTCCAGAACAGGAAGCAACCCAACAAACCCAGGGTGACGGAGAAGAACAGGGAGTCGATATTGAAGACCGAAAAGTCAACAATGCCGCTCATCTTGTGGTTTTGCCAGTGCGTCAGATGGTGAACGATGTATTCACTGGCCGTTGGTGCTGCTGCGTGCGCTTCTGCGGACATATTTCAACTCTTTCAAACTGTCAAATCTGTTCAGGCTTGGGGCGCTTGAGCAGCGCCAACCAATACATCTTTAAAGTCACAAACAAGCCGACCATCAAGGCCAGCCAGCTCAAATCTGCAATCAGGCGCGGCGCCAGCACAATCATTGCCACGCTCACAGCCATCTTGACGGCTTCCCACACAAAGAAGCCGAAACTCGCTGTCGCCGCATTCAGGGACGAAAACTGACTCATCAAACCCCGGGCAAACAGAGCCGCGGGAATTATCACCGCAAGCGCCCCATACGCCGCCGACCAAGCCACCGAAGCCTTGCCTGAGACACCCCAGGCCACCAAGGCCACAGCCACCCCCGCCACACATTGCAGACTCACAACCCACCAGGGCGACAGGGCCGGGTCACGTTCGCGAAGAGCCTGCGCCTCCTGCGAGGTCAGGGGCTTGAATTCCTGGTCTTCGCGCTCATCTGCATCAAAGTCCAACCTGCGAACGGGATCAAGCGCCATTATTGACATCTCAAATTACAGCCAGTTTACAGGTTGGTTACACGCAGCAACTGCGACAAAGCCTCTCATTATACGTAGAAACCCGCAACCATCCGACAAATCCCCACAACGCGGGGTTGGTGCCATGCGGCGCGCGTGGTTTTCCGTGCCCGGCAAACCGGCCAGCGATAATTTGCCATGTCCCAACTCCCAAGCCTGCCCTGCTATCTGAACGGTGAATTCACCTTGCTGCCTGATGCCAAGATCAGTGTCATGGACCGTGGTTTTGTGTTCGGCGATGGGGTGTACGAGGTGGTGCCCGTTTACGCCGGCCAGCCGTTTCGCCTGCCCCAGCACATGGCCCGGCTGCAACGCAGCCTCACTGAATTACGCCTGCCCACCCCCCTGACAGTCGCGCAGTGGCGTGACGTCATTTCAAAATTGATAGCACGTTACGCAAATTTCACGGGGGCTGAGATCGAGAAGACCAACCAGTTGGTGTACATCCAGATCACTCGGGGCGTGGCCCTGCGCGACCATGCCATGCCCGAACACACCACCCCCACAGTATTTGCCATGAGCAACCGCATGAACCAGCCCAGTGCGGAGCAGCGCACCCATGGCGTGGCCTGCGTGACGGCAGACGACTTTCGATGGGAGAAGGCCCACATCAAGAGCACCAGCCTGCTGGGGTCGGTGTTTGCGCGCCAAATCAGTGTTGACGCCGGTGTTGTTGAAACGGTAATGTTTCGGAACGGTTACCTCAGTGAAGCCGCCTCCAGCAACGTCTGGGCGGTGCGCGATGGCACCGTAATCGGCCCGCCGCGCGACAACCTGGTGCTGGAAGGTATCCGTTACGGCCTGATTGAGGAAATTTGCGAATCCTGCGGCATCCCGTTTGAGTTGCGTCGCATCTCCCGCGAAGACGTTCTGGCCGCCGACGAACTGCTGCTGTCCAGCGCCACCAAGGAGGTGTTGCCCGTCACGCGACTGGACGGCCAGCCGGTCGGAACTGGCGTGCCCGGCCCGGTCTACCATGCGCTGTACGGCGGCTACCAGGTCGCCAAAGAACAGCACACCGCGGCGCTTGCTGCGTAACCCCCCAATTGCAAACCATGCCAACCACCCCACCGCCCGCTCCGCGCCAGGAATCCCTGATCGAATACCCATCCCGATTTCCCATCAAGGTCATGGGGACCAAAGTCGACGGGCTGGTGCATGCCATCACCCAGATCGCCCACCAGTTCGACCCCACCTTTGACGCCAGCACCATCGAACTACGCGAGAGCAAGGGCGGCAACTACCTGGGCGTAACCATCACCGTGACGGCCACCAGCCGCGAGCAGCTCGACGAGCTGTACCGCACGCTGTCCACCCACCCGATGGTCAAGGTGGTTTTGTAGGCCCGCCATGTCGGATATTCCACCCTTCGACATCCGCCAGCTCGGCCGCGTGGACTACCTGCCCACCTACGCCGCGATGCAGGTATTCACCAGCGAAAGAGACCTGCAGCCCTCGTCGAATGTGCCTGACCAGCTATGGATTTGTGAGCACCCACCGGTTTTCACCCAGGGCCTGGCAGGCAAGGCTGAGCACATTTTTCTACCCGGCGATATCCCGGTGGTGCAGACCAACCGGGGCGGCCAGGTCACCTTCCATGGCCCCGGTCAGGTCGTTGCCTATCCGCTGATCGACCTCAAGCGCGCAGGCTATTTCGTCAAGGAATACGTCTACCGCATTGAGGAAGCGGTGATCCGCACCCTGCTCTACTTTGGCGTAACCGGGCACCGCGTAGCGGGCGCGCCGGGCATCTATGTGCGCCTGGATGACCCAAGCGGCCACACGCCGCTGCCGCAGCGCCCGCAAAAAGGGGCCAGCGCGGCGCCCGACTTCACCGGCCTGGGCAAAATCGCCCAGATTGGCATCAAGGTCAGCCGCAACTGCACCTACCACGGCGTGTCCCTGAACGTGGCGATGGACCTGGAGCCCTTCTCGCGTATCAACCCATGTGGGTATTCGGGGCTGCAGACGGTGGACCTTTCTACAATCGGGGTATCTGTTGGCTGGGCGGAAGCCGCCGACGTATTGGGCCACAAGCTCGCAACCTATCTGGCACCCTGACGCCGTGCGGCGTCCACCACACACCATGAGCCACACCCCGACCACACCCGCAGCCAGCGGCCCCAACGCCCCCACCGTGCGCGAGGCGCAGACCCAAGAGAACTACGACCCCACGGCCAAGCAGAAGGCGGCCGCCAAGCTGTCGCGCATTCCGGTCAAGGTCGTGCAGGGCGAGGTGCTGAAGAAGCCAGACTGGATCCGCGTCAAGGCCGGCTCGCCCACCACCCGCTTCTACGAGATCAAGGACGTGCTGCGCAAGAACAAGCTGGTTACCGTCTGCGAGGAAGCCAGCTGCCCCAACATCGGCGAATGCTTTGGCCACGGCACGGCCACCTTCATGATCATGGGTGACAAGTGCACTCGGCGCTGTCCATTCTGCGATGTGGGCCACGGCCGCCCCGACCCGCTGGACGCCAACGAGCCGCAAAAGCTGGCGCAGACCATTGCCGACCTCAAGCTCAAATACGTCGTCATCACCAGTGTGGACCGCGACGACCTGCGCGACGGCGGGGCCCAGCACTTTGCCGACTGCATCACGCGCATCCGTGAACTGTCGCCCGCCACCCAGATCGAGGTGCTGGTGCCCGACTTCCGCGGCCGAGACGACCGGGCGCTGGCCATCCTGAACGCAGCACCACCGGACGTCATGAACCACAACCTGGAAACCGCGCCGCGCCTGTACAAGGAAGCGCGCCCGGGTTCGGACTACCAGTTCAGCCTGAACCTGCTGAAGAAATTCAAGGCCCTGCATCCCGGTGTGCCGACCAAGAGCGGCATCATGGTCGGCCTAGGCGAGACCGATGAAGAGGTGCTGCAGGTCATGCAGGACATGCGCGACCATGGCATCGACATGCTGACCATCGGCCAGTACCTGGCGCCGTCGACCTCGCACCTGACAGTCAAGCGTTACGTGCACCCTGACACCTTCAAGATGTTCGAGGCCAAGGCCTATGAAATGGGTTTCAGCCACGCCGCCGTGGGCGCGATGGTGCGATCCAGCTACCACGCGGACCAGCAGGCGCTGGCGGCGGGAAAAGTCGCGTCCACCGCCTCTGGTGGCTGAGCCACTCACATCGCCGGCCACGTCAAGGTTTTGGCGTGTCAGTCTTCGTCAGGCAGCAGTTGATGCACTGCTTGCCTAACGAAACCGTTTCTCGTAGCAGCCTTGACCATCGATCATCGACGTGACAGTGCCGCCAACCTGACGCTGCTGGCAGCGATCAAGTCAGGCTATCCGGGATGGCTGCACCAGTGCGGAAGGTGAAAGTCTTGGTGAACACTGCGCCATTGACCTTCCCGGAGATCGTCACGGTGTAGCTAGTATTGGCCTGTAGCACTTCGGTGGGGTATACAAAACCTTCATGGCTGTAGAGCAACTTGGTCGTGGCGGCCAGACCATTCATGGGCTTGCTGGAATCTGCGATAACAACCGTCAGACTCTGTCCATTGTTGGTTAAGGTGGCGCTGTCGATAACCAGAGTGTCACCCGGGTTTGCAATGATCGCAATGGGCGTGCCTCGGGTGCTCAGGCTATCGAAGGACGCATCGGTGATAGTGGAATCCGAGGGCGCGCCTGCGTAGGTCACCGAATACTTGACGCCCTTGGTCGACCCCAACACCGCCGCGCTGGTGTTGGCGCAGGGCATGGTGGCCACCGTGCCGGCCGGCACAATGCGCTGCTGGTTGCCGGTGGCCACCTGCATCTTGGCCTGTACAGGGCTGACCCCAGTAATTGAATAGTTTGCCAAACCAACTTCGGAGTACGGACGCGCTACAGCGAGCAAGGCATAGGGGTCGGCGAGCACGACCTTCGCAAAGGTGCTGCCAACGGCTTGAGTATCGCCTGAGGTTGTGCTGTAGGAAATAAGCAAGCCACCCACAGTGGTCGACTGTGCGTAGCCATTGTTGGAAGCTAGGTTCTGGGTACCGGCGATGCTTTTGCCCACCGCCCCCAGCCCCACGCCTGAGGCCACCTTGTCCAACACGGTGTTCTGGGCCAGTGCGGGCAGGCCGCATTCGGTTCGGTACTGATTGACGGTGTTCAGGAAGGCCGTCCGCTCCAGGCCGGTGAAGTAGTTGGGCGATGCAGTCGTTCCAGCCGTGGCATTTGAACCGGTATTCAGTAACTCGTAGTTCGTGATCTGAACCCGCGCGTTGGTGTAGTTGCCTCCTCCCACCGCCGCCGTTCCAAGACGTAACTGATTCGTCGCTGCGTCGAACGTCGTGCTTTGGGCTGTGCCGCCGTCGACGCCCTGGATGTTGTAGCCAGTGACTTTGGCCGCCACATTCCGGTAGGCGGTCGAGCCCACGGTAACGTTCTCCAATGTCAACGTGGAATTGGATGCATCGAAAGCATCAATGGCGTTGGCTTGCGCAGCAAGCATGGTGATGCCAACTGCAATCAGGCTCTTGGGGAAAGTCATGGGTGGTTCCTGGTTCCTGTTGTGAATGGTTAAGTGCTTGAAGAATCTAAATCCCCCGCCGGGGCCAACACCACATATCCAGTCGGATCACCAATGTCCTGGAGGGTGCTGGTGGTCCCGACCGGGTAGTTAGCTTGACCACCGTTTGTCCCCAAATAGTCTTTGAGCATGGAAGCACAAATATTGGACGGCGCGGTGTAGCGAGGTTCTCGTCATGGAGCGGACTCTCTGTCGGATATCTTCAGAGGGGTGCAGTAACGTAACTGAAGTTGCGCATCGCGTACATCCCATGAATGGGTGAACGTAAATTCCTACGCCCTTGCGGGAATCGTCCGACACTGCGTTGCAGCCTCTTTTGTTCACTATAAATTAGATAGCGCCTTGCGTCCGATCGACGAGGGCTGCAGCCCATTCTTTCTTTACGAAGAAGTCACTTGCACCACCGGAAATCGTCGAGTCTATTGACGAAGGTGGTGAGCATATCAAGTTGCCGCCATTCGGCGAATAGGGCCGTAGCCCTCGTGGGAGGTGCGCAGCACGCTCCTAATTTAGGAGCACTCTCCAATCTCAATTCGCAGTCAACTCACGTGCAGGATCGTCCGCAGACATCACGCGCTGCGCCCAGGGGGCCAGCTTGGCGGTATCGGAGCGCAGGATTTCCTGCTTGACGGCCAGTATCTGTGCGGGGTGCATGGAGAAGCTGCGCAGGCCCAAGCCCAGCAGCAGGCGCGTGAGCGTCACGTCGCCGGCCATTTCGCCGCACACACTCACACCCTTGCCCTGTGCCCGGCATTCGGCGATGGTGTCAGCCACCAGGCGCAACACGGCGGGGTGCAGGGGGTCGTACAGGTGGGCCACCGATTCGTCGGCACGGTCAATGGCCAGCGTGTACTGAATCAGGTCGTTGGTGCCGATGGACAGGAAGTCAAAGTGTTTGAGGAACATGCGCAGGCTCAAGGCCGCAGCCGGAATCTCGATCATGGCACCCAGCTTGACCTGGCCATAGGCCACGCCCCGGTTGTCCAGCATGGCGCGCGCGTGGTCCAGATGCGCCAGCGTCTGGCGGATCTCGCGAGCATGGGCCAGCATGGGCACCAGCAGGTGCACGCGCCCGTGGGCGGCAGCGCGCAGGATGGCGCGCAGTTGCGTGAGGAACATGGCGGGGTCTGCCAGGCTCCATCGGATGGCACGCAGGCCCAGTGCGGGGTTGAGGTGGGCATCGTCGCGCAGGGAGTCGTCCAACGGCTTATCGGCGCCGACGTCCACGGTGCGGATGGTGACCGGCAGGCCCTGCATGCCCTCTACCGCACGACGGTAGGCCTGGTACTGCTCTTCTTCGCCGGGCAAGCGACCCTGGCGGCCCATGAACAGGAATTCGCTGCGGAAGAGGCCCACGCCCACGGCGCCGGCACCGAGGGCCACGGGCGCGTCATCCGGCATCTCGATGTTGGCCAGCAGCTCGATCTTCTCGCCATCCATGGTGACGGAAGGCGTGTGCAGCAGGCGTTGCAGGCGACCACGCTCCAGCTCGCCCTGGCGCTGCTTGAAACCATACTCGGCCAGGATGATGGGCGATGGATCGACGATGACCACGCCAGCATCACCATCGATGATGACCCAGTCGTCCTGGCGCACCAATTGACTGGCCAAACGCGCGCCAACCACGGCCGGGATGTCCATGCTGCGCGCGACGATGGCCGTGTGTGAAGTCTTGCCGCCCACATCCGTGATGAATCCGGCGAACACGCTTTGCTTGAACTGCAGCATGTCGGCCGGCGAGAGGTCGTGCGCGATGAGGATCAGGGGCACGTCCACCGTGTCGTCCAGCAGAAGGTCTTGCTGCGAGGTCTTCCGTGCGCCACGCTGCGGGTGCGGCTGGGCCATGATGGAAGTGCCGCTGCCCTTCATGGCGCGCAGGATGCGCTCGACGATCTGCTCCAGGTCGGCCTTGCGTTCGCGCAGGTACTCGTCCTCCATCTCGTCGAACTGGCGGGCAATGATCTCCAACTGCGTGGTCAGTGCCCACTCGGCGTTGTACAGGCGCTCGGTGATCCAGCGCTTGACGCCACCCACAAGTTCTTCGTCCTGCAATAGCATCAGGTGCACGTCCAGCAGTGCGCCCAACTCATGCGGCGTCTCCTTCGGGCCCATGTGGGTGATGCTTTCCTGCAGACGGTGGATCTCGTCAATGACCGCGTTACGCCCCTTGCGCAGGCGGTCGATTTCGGCGTCAACCTCCCCGGCTTGCACAAAGTAGTGGGCAACGTCAACGCGGCTGGATGCCACCAGCACCGCGCGCCCGATGGCGACGCCACGCGAAACGTTCAATCCGTGAATGGCGAAGGTCATTGCCGGTTTCCCTATTCGCCTTCACCGAATTTGTCTGCAATCAGGAGCAGGATGGCATCCATGGCCTCCTGGGCTCGCTCGCCGTCGGTGTCGATGACGACTTCGGAGCCCAGACCCGCAGCCAGCATCATGACGCCCATGATGCTCTTGGCGTTGACACGGCGTTCTCCCTTGGCAATCCAGACTTCGCAGGGGAAGCTGCCAGCCAACTTGGTGAGCTTGGCCGATGCTCGGGCATGCAGGCCCAGCTTATTGCTGATGGTCGTGGTGGTTTTTATCATGCGGTTTTCGGGTCTGGTTTTGCGGTGCGGTGACGGCCACCTGCATGATGCACTGGGCACCACCGGACAAGGCGCGCGCCACCAGCAGATCGAGTGATTCATGGCGGTAGTTGACCGTGCGCAGCAACATGGGCAGATTCACACCCGCCACCAGTTTCGCATGCACGCCATCGACGACTTTTTGCGCCACATTGCAGGGCGTGGCGCCAAATACATCGGTCAGTACCAGCGTATTGGGAGCGGCCAGTTGATCCAGCAGCGCCAGGGCGGCCAGCCGCGTTGTTTCGGTCGATTCGTTGGGCAGCACATCCAGCGCCAGAACGCCATTTGCCGTCTCGGGATAAACATGCAGTACACATTCCCGCAGCGCGCTGGCCAGCGGGGCATGGGCGATGATGAGGATGCCGGTGTTCATGGTTGCCTGGACTCTCGATTATGGCTTCATTGCAGGCGCAGGCCCGAGAAAAGCATCTCGACCCGTTCATCAGTCAGGCTGTTCGCATAGACCGCCACGTGGTACAGGTCGGGCCCGGTGCCCAACCACAACAGGCGCGCAACCACAGCACTGCCATCCGGACGCTGCCCCTGTGCTGCCAGGAAGTGTGTGGAAGGTGGCGAACCCGCAGGCGCGCGGGGCTCCCGCCGGAGCGACAACGCCTGCACCGACGGTGCGCGCATAGCTGCCAGGGTCTGCTGGCGCCAGTCAGCCCGAACCGCATCGGTGCGTGCGGCGCTGTCCACCCGAACGTGGCTGATTGCAAACAATGCGCCATCGGCCTCACAGCCCCGCATGTCCATGAGCATATCCTGCGCGGCCAGTTGCACCATGCGCTGGGCTTGGTCGGGTTTGCAGGGCAGCATCGCAACCAGACTGTGCATGTGCACCTCGCGCCAGTTCAACACCGGATTGCAGGCCACCAGAAGCACCGTGCACCATGCGAACACCAGGCTACGCAACACCGTGATGGCCTTCAATGGATGGCGCCAAATACCTTGCTCAGAATGGCACTGCCATAGCCCACCGGGTTCTGACGGATCTTTCTTTCTTCTTCAGAAATCATGAGGAACAAGCCGTCCAATGTCTTGCCGGTCACGTACTGCTGGATATTGGCATCTTCCTTTTTCATCAAACCCATGTCTGCTGCCTTGCCTGCCACGTCGTTGTATTTCTGCGCCAGACCCACCTTCTCAGTGGCCTGGCTGACCACCGGCAGGAACTTCACGGCCAGAGCCGGGCGGGTCTTGGTTGCGAAGAACGTGGTGACGGCTGTGTCGCCACCACCCAGAATGCCCTTGGCATCGGTGACGCTCATGGTCTGGACCGCATTGACCAGCAAATCCCTGGCCATCGGCACCGCGGCTTCCGCCCCCCGGTTCATGGCCGTGATCAATTCGTCAACGCGTCCGCCCTGACCCAGTGTGCGCAACAGGTGGACGGCGTCGTTCAATGATGCCGGCAAGCCGATCCGTACCTTGTCATTTCCCAGGAAACCATCCTGCACACCAAGGATGCCGATAGCTGACAGCGCACCCTTTTCCAAGGCTGTCTTCAGGCCCTTGGTGGCATCCGCGTTGCTCAGGTCGGCCAAAGTGAGTGCATAGGCCCTCTGCAGGGCGCTGATCCCCAACAGGGTCACCAGTGAGCCGGCTATCGAGAACTGGCGTCTGTGCATGAATTCCACCTTTTCAATGAGTCGCCCGGAGCGGGCCTCTCCATTATCATTGCCCTGTCCAATGCAATGAAAATTTGGTTCTACCCATGCTAAATGGCGACAAGGAATTCACTGAGCCGCGCAAAGACTCGCACAACGCCACCTTGCTACTGATGCCGGTGCCGGCTGCGGATCTGGAAGGCATCCGCACGCTGTTCATGGAATACGCCAAGTCGTTGGACGTGGACCTGTGTTTCCAGAACTTCAGTGAAGAGTTGCGCGGATTGCCGGGCGAATACAGCGCGCCGCGCGGTGCGCTGGTGATGGCAACCGTCGACGGGCACCTGGCGGGCTGCTGTGCCATGCGCCCGCTGGATGCGGTGGACTATCCCAACGCCTGCGAAATGAAACGCCTCTATGTGCGCCCCGCCTATCGGGGCCTGCGTTTGGGGCGCATGCTGGCGGAAAACATCATGGAGGCGGCTCGCCTGTACGGGTACGGCTGCATCCTGCTCGACACGCTGGACGACATGGAGTCGGCCCGAGCCCTGTACCAGGAATTGGGCTTTGAAGAAATTCCGCCCTACTATTTCAACCCCATTGCAGGAGCCCACTACCTCAAGGCCGAGTTGTAGGCTTGCCCCCGCAAAGGTGGTCCGTGGTTCAACCCTTGGCCTGTGCGAGCAGGGTTGCTGCGTCACTCACTTCAAACTTGCCGGGGCCTTCGATGTTGAGCGTCACTACCTTGCCGTCCTTGACCAGCATCGAGTAACGGTTGCTGCGCAGGCCCATGCCCTTGGCCGTCAGGTCCAGTGTCAGCCCAACAGCCTGTGCAAAGGCGGCGCTGCCATCGGCCAGCATGCGAACCTTATCAACGGTCTTCTGGTCACGCGCCCAGGCGCCCATGACAAACGCGTCATTGACGCTGACACACCAGATCTCGTCCACGCCAGCGGCTTTGAAGGCTGCAAAGTTTTCGACATAGCCAGGCACGTGCTTGGCCGAACAAGTGGGCGTAAAGGCTCCAGGTAAAGCGAATAGTGCAATGGTCTTTCCAGCAGTCGACTTGGCAATGTCGACCGGGTTGGGGCCGAGGCTGCAGCCGTTACCCTCGACTTCCGAATACTCCATCAACACAGTTGCTGGAAGGGTATCGCCTACTTTGATCATGTTCGCTCCTGAATAATGTTTTGCACAAATGAAAACGGCTCACAATTGTGAGCCGTCGTCTTGTAGCCCGCAGGCTCAAAGGGCAAGCCCTTTAGACTTCGATGGCTTTCTCCACCAAGCGGGTTGCAATCCAGTTCTTGGTCTTGGAAATGGGTTTGCTTTCCGTGATCTCGATGGTGTCGCCCAAGTGGTACTCGCCCTTTTCGTCGTGCGCGTGGTACTTGCTGGACTTGGCAACGATCTTGCCGTAGAGCTCGTGCTTCACACGACGCTCAATCAGCACGGTCACAGTCTTGGCACGCTTGTCGCTGACCACCTTGCCGATCAAGGTGCGCTTGAGGGATTTTTTAGCTTCCGTCATTTATCGCTCCTTATTTGGCGGATTTTTCAGCGCTTTGCTTCTCGACAAGAATCGTCTTGGCGCGAGCAATATCGCGGCGCGCAGTGCGCAGCGTAGCGGTGTTATTGAGTTGTTGCGTGGCTTTCTGCATACGCAGGCCAAAGTGGGCTTTTTGCAGCGCTTTGACTTCCGATTCCAGGCCGGCAACGTCTTTTTGGCGCAGTTCAGCAGCTTTCGTCATTCGATATCTCCTGAATTACTGACCGATCATACGGGCCACGAAAGTGGTACGCAGTGGCAGCTTCGCAGCAGCCAAGCGGAACGCTTCACGGGCCAGTTCTTCGGGAACGCCAACGATTTCAAACACGATTTTTCCGGGCTGGATTTCAGCCACGTAGTACTCGGGATTGCCTTTACCGTTACCCATACGCACTTCAGCGGGCTTCTGGGAAATCGGCTTGTCAGGGAACACGCGAATCCAGATACGGCCGCCACGCTTCACGTGACGGGAAATTGCACGACGTGCAGCTTCGATCTGGCGAGCCGTCAGACGGCCGCGGTCAGTACATTTCAGACCGAAGTCACCGAATGCAACCGAGCTTCCGCGGGTTGCGATACCAGTGTTACGGCCCTTTTGCTCTTTGCGGTATTTCCGGCGAGCGGGTTGCAACATATTTATTCTCCTTTACCGTCAGCTGCTGCAGCTGGCGCGGCGACTTTGCGAACGCGCTTAACGGTGGGTTTATCTGCGTCAGCACCGGAAGCCTCAACAGGCTTGTCGCTGCCATCGGCGGGGGCCGCATTGCTGCCGGCGGGGCGACGTGCACCACGGGAAGCAGGGCGGTCAGAACCGGGGCGTGCGCCGCCACGGTCATCACGGCGGGGGCCGCGTGGACGACGCTCTTCTTCGGCACGGGGCTCAACGGCAGCCGGCAGGTCGTTACGACCCAGCGTATCACCCTTGTAGACCCAGACCTTGACACCAATGATGCCGTAGGTGGTCTTGGCTTCGGAAGTACCGTAGTCAATGTCAGCACGCAAGGTATGGAGTGGCACGCGACCTTCGCGATACCACTCGCAGCGGGCGATTTCAATGCCGTTCAGACGACCGGATGACATGATCTTGATGCCCAAGGCACCCAGACGCATGGCGTTTTGCATGGCGCGCTTCATGGCACGGCGGAACATGATCCGCTTTTCCAATTGCTGCGTAATGCTGTCGGCGATCAGCTTGGCATCGATTTCGGGCTTGCGCACTTCTTCAATGTTCACGGCCACAGGCACACCGAGCTGCTTGCCCAGGTCGCGCTTGAGGTTCTCGATGTCTTCGCCCTTCTTGCCGATCACAACGCCCGGACGTGCCGAGAAAATCGTGATACGCGCATTCTTGGCCGGACGTTCAATCAGAACGCGCGACACCGAAGCATTTTTCAGCTTGGCCTTGAGGTATTCACGGACCTTGATGTCTTCGGCCAGCATGCCGGCGAAATCGCGGTTGCTGGCGTACCAGCGTGAAGACCAGTTACGGCTAACCGACAGACGAAAGCCGGTTGGGTGGATTTTTTGTCCCATATCTTCCTGGCCTCTTTCAGTTACCAACCGTCACGTACACATGGCACGTGGGTTTTCTGATTTGGTTGCCGCGGCCTTTGGCGCGGGCCGTGAAGCGGCGCAGCGAAGCGCCTTGTTCGACATAGATGGTCTTGACCTTCAATTCGTCGATGTCGGCACCGTCATTGTGCTCAGCATTGGCAATGGCAGACTCCAGAACTTTCTTGATGATCACAGCAGCTTTTTTCTGTGTGAATTGCAAAATGTTCAGGGCCTGGTCCACTTTCTTGCCGCGAATCAGATCCGCGACCAGACGGCCTTTGTCCACAGACAAACGCACGCCGCGAAGGGTTGCACGTGTTTCCATGGTCACTCCTTATTTCTTCTGGACTTTTTTGTCCGCAGGGTGACCCTTGAAAGTACGGGTCAGTGCAAACTCACCCAACTTGTGGCCAACCATTTGGTCGGTGATATAAACCGGCACGTGCTGCTTCCCGTTATGAACGGCAATGGTCAAGCCGATGAACTCGGGCAGGATCATGGAGCGACGCGACCAGGTTTTGATCGGCTTCTTGTCCTTGGTTGCCACGGCTTTTTCCGTCTTGGCTACCAAGTGGTGGTCAACGAATGGACCTTTTTTGAGAGAACGAGTCATTTACCTACCCCTTACTTCTTGCGACGCGACACGATCATGACCTGCGTGCGCTTGTTGTTACGGGTACGGTAGCCCTTGGTCAGATTACCCCAAGGATCGACTGCGTGACGGCCTTCACCGGTCTTGCCTTCGCCACCACCGTGCGGGTGGTCAACCGGGTTCATCACCACACCACGAACGGTCGGGCGAATACCCATCCAGCGTTTCACACCGGCTTTACCGAGTTGACGCAGACTGTGCTCTTCATTCGCCACCTGGCCAATGGTTGCGCGGCAGTCGATGTGGATCTTGCGAACCTCGCCGGAACGCACACGAACCTGGGCGTAGGTGCCTTCACGGGCCAGCAGGGTTGCAGATGTACCGGCGGAGCGGATGATCTGCGCGCCCTTGCCAACTTGCAACTCGACACAGTGGATGATGGAACCCACGGGAATGTTGCGAATGGGCAAGGTGTTGCCAACACGGATAGGCGCTTCGGAGCCACTCATGATGGAGGCACCAACTTCCAGACCACGCGGAGCGATGATGTACGCACGCTCGCCGTCTGCATAGCACACCAGCGCGATGTGGGCAGAACGGTTAGGGTCGTACTCGATGCGCTCAACCTTGGCAGGAATACCATCCTTCACACGACGGAAGTCAACCACACGGTAGTGGTGTTTGTGACCGCCGCCCTTGTGACGGGTCGTAATGTGACCATTGTTGTTGCGACCAGCTTGCTGGAATTGTGGTTCAAGCAAGGCGGCATGTGGAGCACCCTTGTGCAGGTGGTCACGCGAAATCTTCACCACGCCACGACGGCCTGGGGAAGTAGGTTTCATTTTGATAACAGCCATGATTACGCAGCCTCCCCGCCGAGGTTCAGCTCTTGGCCGGGCATCAGTGTCACGTATGCCTTGCGGACATTGTCGCGACGACCAACCGACTTGCCAAAACGCTTGGTCTTGCCCTTGGTGTTCACGACGGACACACCCTTAACCTCAACCTTGAACATCAATTCCACAGCGGCCTTGATTTCATACTTGGTGGCGTCTTGCAACACCTTGAAGGTCACGGCATTGCTCTTCTCAGCAACCATGGTGGCCTTTTCGGACACGATGGGAGCGACCAGCACTTGCATCAGACGACCTTCGTCAAATTTGGACAGATTAGGACCGTGGCTCATGCGAACATCTCCTTGAGTTTGTCCATGGCAGCCTTGGTCACCAGCACCTTGCGGTAGTGCACCAGCGACAGCGGATCGGCGTAACGGGGCTCCACCACCAGGATGTTGACCAGGTTGCGGGATGCCAGGTACAGGTTTTCGTCGACTTCGTCAGCAATTACCAGAACCGATTCCAGGTTCATGGCCTTGAACTTGGCAGCCAGAGGCTTGGTCTTGGGGGAATCAACGCGCAGTGAGTCCACCACCGCCAAACGACCTTCGCGGGCCAGCTGGGACAGGATGGAAGCCATACCGGCACGGTACATCTTCTTGTTGATCTTCTGGGCGAAGTTTTCGTCCGGCATATTCGGGAAAATACGGCCACCTCCGCGCCACAATGGCGAGGAAGTCATACCGGCACGGGCACGGCCCGTTCCCTTTTGCTTGAACGGCTTTTTGGTCGAGTGGTTAACCTGTTCGCGATCCTTCTGGGCGCGAGTGCCTTGGCGGGCATTGGCCTGGTAAGCGACCACAACTTGATGAACCAGATCTTCGTTGTATTCGCGACCAAACACGGTCTCAGGGGCTTCGTATTTCGAAGTAGCCTGACCTTGGTCATTCAGGAGTTCGAGCTGCATCAGTTCGCTCCTTTCGCGGCTGCGGATTTGGCTTTGACAGCGGGACGGACGGTCACAAAACCGCCGGCCGACCCAGGGATTGCACCCTTGATCAACAGGAGTTGACGTGCTTCGTCAATGCGGAAAACATCCAGATTCTGGGTGGTCGTAGTTGCATCACCCAAGTGACCGGTCATGCGTTTACCGGGGAACACGCGCCCCGGGTCTTGCGCCATACCAATGGAACCAGGCACGTTATGCGAACGGCTGTTACCGTGCGACGCGCGCTGCGAGCTCATGTTGTGGCGCTTGATGGTACCGGCATAACCCTTACCAATAGAGGTGCCTTGCACGTCTACCTTCTGACCCACAACAAATACATCAGCCACGGGCACAGTCGCGCCAGCGGCGTACTTGGCCGCTGCATCAGCAGTTACACGGAACTCCTGGATGATTTCACCGGCTTCGACGCCTGCTTTCGCAAGGTGGCCAGCTACGGGCTTGGTCACGCGCGAAGCTTTGCGCGAACCGAACGTCACCTGCAAGGCGACGTAGCCATCATTCTCCTGGGTTTTCACCTGTGTCACACGGTTGTTGGAGACGTCTACCACCGTAACGGGAACTGCATCCCCGTCATCGGTGAATAGGCGCATCATGCCAACCTTGCGACCCAGCAACCCTAAGCGATTGCTAAGACTCATTGTTTTCTCCGTAACTCCCACCGCCGCAACTTCAATTGGCTGCAACGTTTTACGTGGGAGACTGTTAATAAAACCCGACTAGACGCCATGAGCAGTCCGAATCGAGCCAGCGAGTATAACCCGCTTCCAATATTGACGCAAGCCCGAACCCTGGCCCGGACTTGGGGGGCCAATTACTGCAGCTTGATTTCGACATCCACGCCAGCGGGCAGGTCGAGCTTCATCAGTGCGTCGACGGTCTTGTCGGTGGGGTCGACAATATCCATAAGGCGTTGGTGCGTGCGGATTTCAAACTGGTCGCGACTGGCCTTGTTCACGTGGGGCGAACGCAGGATGTCGAAACGCTTCATGCGTGTGGGCAAAGGCACTGGGCCTTTGACGATCGCGCCTGTGCGTTTGGCCGTATCAACGATCTCGGCAGCAGATTGGTCAATCAGCTTGTAATCAAACGCTTTCAGACGAATACGGATTTTTTGCTTAGTAGCCATGACGGTTCCTTATTAGGCGATGATCTTGGCAACCACACCCGCGCCCACGGTACGACCGCCTTCGCGAATAGCGAAGCGCAGACCTTCTTCCATGGCAATCGGGTTGATCAGCTTGACAGTGATGGAGACGTTGTCACCAGGCATCACCATTTCCTTGCCTTCGGGCAACT
>Ga0208398_100170_pt1 | contig 56569 bp, 55 predicted proteins | sample LakWasMe79_HOW10_2_FD_183905 | JGI IMG/M metagenome (GOLD analysis project Ga0208398, IMG submission 183905) | Freshwater sediment methanotrophic microbial communities from Lake Washington under simulated oxygen tension - Sediment Metagenome... | ecosystem: Environmental > Aquatic > Freshwater >...
ACATCCACAGCCGAAAAATATTCGTTGCTTGCCAAATTGATAAACAACTCTCCTTTTTTAAGTTCTTTGTTCAAGGAATTGGTAATCGTTTTTTTCCAAAACTCGTATAAGTTTTTGCTTTCGCCAATGGGCAATTTGGTTCCCATTTCCAATCGGTACGGCTGAATTAAATCCAAAGGCTTCAAGTATCCGTACAAACCCGATAAAATACGCAAACGGTCTTGAAGCAAATCCATTTTTCCTGCAGGAATTGTGTAAGCATCCAGTCCTGTGTACACATCACCGTCAAAAGCATAAACCGCCGGGCGTGCATTATCGGTTGTAAAAGGAGTTTTCCAATCTTGGTTGCGCTTCCAATTCAAATCCGCCAGTTTATCCGAAATCGACATCAATTCCGATAGCCTTTTTGGCGATTGCTGTTTCAAAACTTTATGAACCTGCCTGGATTCTTTCAGAAAAGAAGATGATGTATGCTGGGTTGCCGGTAATTCCTGTTCGAAGTTTAGCGATTTGGCTGGAGAGAGTACGATTTTCATATTATGATTGGGCTTTCGAATTCTTTTTTTAGTGATTCCAAAAATACAAATTGAAATCTAGAATTCGGAAACAATAAATTGAATTGTTTAATACGGCAATAGAAATTTAAAATAGTCAGGGCATACGCTTTAAAAAGCAAATCCTGCTTTTTGTTGTATTTTCAAACGGAATATTAGCCACGGATGACACGGATTTAACAGATTAGCACAGATTTTATTTAGTATTAAACGAAATTGAAATCTGTGTAAAATCGGTTTTATCCGTCAAATCCGTGGCGATTTTTTTTAAAGTAAATGCCATGTAAAATAGTGTGAATTTTTTTTATGTATTTTTGATTTTATAAAAAACAAACCGATTCCAATGATTGAAATAAAAAGAGCCTATATACAAGACCTTTCAACAATACAACAAATAGGCATTACCTGTTTTACAGAAACATTTTCGGAGATAAACACTCCGGAAAATATGGAGAAATACCTAAAGGATAATTTCAACACAGCTCAGTTAACTTTAGAAATAAATAATCCCGATTCGCCATTTTACATTGCCTATTGCGATAATGAACCCGTTGGCTATCTTAAATTAAATTCAGGCAATGCCCAAACCGAAACAGTTGAAGACGATACCATCGAAATCCAGCGCATTTATGTGTTAAAGGCTTTCCACGGAAAAAAAATAGGACAGCTGTTACTCGACCAAGCCATAAAAGTGGCGCAGGAATCTAATGTTGATTACGCTTGGCTTGGCGTTTGGGAAGAAAACCACAGAGCCATACAGTTTTACAAAAAAAATGGTTTTGTAACATTCGACGAACATATTTTTGTTTTAGGCGACGAACAGCAAACCGATTTATTAATGAAACTGCAAATAAAGACCAAACCCTAATGACTGCTACCCCATCAATTACAAAAAATTCAAAATCCATACTCAACGCAGCCGTAATTGTAGCTGCGCTTGGCTATTTTGTTGACATTTATGATTTATTGCTTTTTGGAATCGTCCGTACTGACAGTCTGAAAGACCTTGGCATAACAGGAGATGCTATTCGGGATCAGGGGGAATATCTTATCAGTATGCAAATGTTTGGTATGCTTTTCGGAGGGATTTTGTGGGGCATTTTAGGAGACAAAAAGGGGCGAATCTCCGTTTTATTTGGCTCTATTTTACTGTATTCGGTAGCAAATATTGCTAATGGTATGGTAACCACTGTTGATAGTTATGCATTTTGGCGGTTGATTGCAGGCATTGGATTGGCAGGTGAACTGGGTGCAGGAATCACTCTGGTCGCCGAATCACTGCCTAAAGACAAACGCGGTTACGGAACTATGATTGTCGCTTCGGTGGGTGTATCGGGAGCAGTTGCCGCTTATTTGGTTTATCAGTTTTTTCAGGACTGGCGCTTGTGTTATTATGCCGGAGGTGGTCTTGGCATTCTGCTATTGTTCTTAAGAATCAGCATTACCGAGTCTGGAATGTTCAAACAAGTACAGCAAAGTGACGAAAAGAAAGGAGATTTCTTGTCTTTGTTTACCGATTCCAAAAGATTTTCAAAATACCTGCAATGCATCCTTATTGGTGTCCCGCTTTGGTTTTTGGTGGGCGTTTTAATTACTTTTTCGCCTGAATTTGCCAAAGCCCTTGGTGTACAGCATGCCGAAACCATAGCTGCCGGAAAAGCAATAGCGTTTTGCTACACTGGTTTGGTTTTTGGAGATATTGCCAGCGGTTTATTCAGCCAATGGTTCAAAAGCAGAAAAAAAATTATGTATCTGTTTTTGATTTCCAATCTGATAATGGTCTTTGTTTATTTGAACGCCTTCGGAATTTCGCCTTCGGCTTTTTATCTGCTTTGCTTTGCAATGGGAGTTTCTGTTGGCTATTGGGTTCTGTTTGTAACCATAGCTGCAGAACAATTTGGAACTAACATCAGAGCTACCGTAACTACAACAGTTCCCAATTTTGTCAGAGGGTCGCTTCCGCTGATTATATTAATTTACGGCTTTTCGCGTGACCGTATTTTTGACGGAGACATCCTTAAAGCAGGAATGGCTGTTGGTTGCTTATTATCAATCATTTCGCTGTTGGCTTTATGGAAATTAAAGGAAACTTTCCATGTAGATTTGGATTATACCGAAAAGCATTCATAAACTTGATTCAACATCTGTCAGCTGGAAAACGATAACAAATTCAATAAAATTTGCTATATTTGCAAGGAAATAAAGAACATGAAATTAATATACACCTTCTTCTTTTCACTCCTACTTCATTCGGCTTTTGCTCAATCTGCCGAAAATTATTTCGAAAAAATCAGAAACAACGAAGCCGAACTTACGGCTTTTTTTGCACAAATGCCTAAAGGAGGCGACTTGCACCATCATTATTCCGGTTCAATTTATGCTGAGCCATTGTTGGATCACGCCATTGCCAAAGATTTTTATCTGAACACTCAAACCATGACCGTAAGCCAAGAGAAACAGCTTGGAAATGATTGGGTCTTATTTTCTGCTTTGCAAAAGAATGGCGAATTGGATGCCTACAAACAAAAAATAATGCACAAGTGGTCTGCCAAAGATTACAACAATGTTGATTACCCTTCGGATAAGCTGTTTTTTGAATCCTTTATGAAGTTTGAACCTGCCACACAAGGCAATTTTGAAGCCGGTTTATTGGAACTCAAAAACAGGGCAATCAAGGAAAACGTAAGCTACATTGAAACCCAATTATCTACTATTCCCTGCGACATACAAACAAACGATTTAATCAAATACAACAGCTATTTGAGAAAATTGTCGGCAAGCAAAAATGAAAAAGCTGTCATACAGTCTTTGGATACCTTGTACAACATTTTCATCCAAAAAGACGCCAAAAAATATGCTCTCGATTTCAATACCAATTTTGTTGCCAAAATGCACGCAGCACTCAAAATCGATGACAGCCAATTCACGATGCGCTACCAAAATTTTGTCTTGCGATTTATGGAACCTGTAGATATATTCAAAAACTTAGTAGTTGCTTTTATCTCGACAGACAGCAGTCCGCTGATGGCGGGAGTCAATATTGTCTCTCCCGAAGACGGCGAAACTTCGATGAAAGATTATTGGCTGCACATGGTCATGTTTAAATATTGCCACAGCCGTTTTCCGAAAGTAAAATACGCCATGCACGCCGGCGAACTTACTTTAGGACTTGTCCGTCCCGAGGAACTAAGCTGGCATATCAATGCAGCGGTTTATATAGCAAGCGCCAACAGAATAGGTCATGGAGTCGATATGGCATATGAAGACAAAAGTTACGACTTGATGCGTTATATGGCAAAAAACGATATTCCTGTCGAAATCAATCTTGCCAGCAACGAGTTCATTTTGAAAGTAAAAGAAAACCGTCATCCAATTTTATTATACAAAGAATTTGGTGTGCCAATTGTAATCAGCACCGACGATGCCGGAATACTGCGTACTAACATGACCGAGCAGTATGTTTTACTTGCAAAAAGATATAAATCCATTTCGTATACCGACATCAAACAGTATGTTTACAACAGCATCAACTACAGTTTTATTCAGGAAGCTAATGTAAAAAAACAGTTAGTTCAGGATTTGGACAATCGTTTTAAAACTTTTGAGACTAATTTTAAAAATTAGGTTAAAATCCAAAAACAAACAAAATGAAACATTGGGACATTCTTTTATCCAATCAAGTTGACAAAAAAACCTTTATAAACACTTTGCTGTCTGGAGAGATTCAGGGAGATTTGGCAGTATTCAATACGCTGAAAGGAATTCTGTATTCGGATATTTCCATTCAAAAATTAATTGAAGAAGAATACATACACGACTCGATGGAAGCTACTGCCGAATTCCACCGAAACCTGCGCACGTTTTCATCTGGAGAGAGAAAAAAAGAGTTTTTAAAATATTGTCTGAAAAAAAATCCAGACTATATCATCTTGGACAATCCTTTGGATCATCTCGATCAGGCTTCCCGTATCGAATTAACAAAAGCAATTGAAGCTATGTCAAATTCTGTACTTATCGTCCAATTAGTCAATCGAAAAGCCGATTTGCTTCCTTTTATTGCCAGCAAAGCATTAATTCAAAATAATTCTTTCGAATTACAACCGATTAACAGAATCGAGAATAATTCTTTGGAAAACCAAAACAATACCATACCGATTCACAAAGAAGTTTTCGCTGACAGTGTTCTTATCAAAATGAACAACCTATCCGTTTCCTATGATGAAAGACCAATTATCGATTCGCTTTCATGGACAATAAAACAAGGGGATTTTTGGCACTTAATCGGCCCTAACGGTTCAGGAAAAAGCACGTTGTTATCTTTGATTTCAGGAGAAAACCCTAAAGGCTACGGACAGGATCTCGAACTCTTTGGCAGAAAAAAAGGAAGCGGTGAAAGCATTTGGGAAATAAAAAAACAGATTGGCTTTTTCAATACCGCAATGACCGATTTGTTTAATAAAAATTGCAGTCTTGAACAAATGATTCTCTCCGGTTTCTTTGATTCCATCGGATTGTACAGAGAACCCACAACCTTACAGCGAAACATTGCCGCACAATGGCTCGAAGCTATTGAAATGACACACCTGAAAAACAAAATTTTCAATCGCCTTTCCATCGGTCAGCAACGAATTGCCCTTATTGCCAGAGCAGTTATCAAGCATCCTCCTATTTTGATTCTGGATGAACCGCTAGAAGGGTTGGATGATTATAATGTGGCTTTGGTGATTCAACTCATCAATATGATAAAAAAAGAAACAAACATCTCAATTTTGTTCGTTTCCCACCGTATGGAACCGAATCTTTTCCCTGATTCTATTTTGGAATTAAAACCAAGTTCTTCAGGCTCAAAAGGTATTATAAAGCATCTTTTTGAAAAAGAAATAGAATAATCATTCTTCATAAAAAAAGCCTCAAAAAATGAGGCTTTTATATTTTTTAATCTTCTTCGGCATGGTGTGATTTCGAATACCCTCTCCATTTCTCGATACAATCCTGAAAGTCCTGAGGCAATTCAGTGTCAAAACGCATCATTTCTCCCGTATTAGGATGTACAAATCCAAGTGTTTTTGCATGCAGTGCCTGACGTGGCAAAGCTTTGAAGCAATTCTCGATAAACTGTTTGTATTTCGTGAACGTTGTGCCTTTTAGAATCAAGTGACCACCATAACGCTCATCATTAAAAAGCGGATGACCAATATGCTTCATGTGCGCACGTATTTGATGTGTTCTTCCGGTTTCCAATCGGCATGAAATCAAAGTCACATACCCAAAACGTTCCAACACTTTATAATGTGTTACGGCAGGTTTCCCAATTTCAGGATCGGCAAAAACAGCCATCTGCATACGGTCTTTCAGATGTCGTGCCAGGTTCCCCTCAATAGTTCCCTGATCTTCTACAACATTCCCCCAAACCAGTGCAATATATTCTCTTTCAGATGTTTTTGCTTCAAACTGTTTGGCCAAATGAGTCATTGCGGCTTCGGTTTTGGCAATAACCAATAACCCCGAAGTATCCTTATCAATTCGATGAACCAATCCTGGACGCTCACTGCTGTTCATTGGCAAGTTCTCAAAATGAAACGCCAATGCATTCACCAAAGTTCCGGTATAATTCCCGTGACCGGGATGTACAACCAATCCGGGCGGTTTATTAATTAACAAAAGTGCCTCATCCTCATAGACAATATCCAGCGGAATATCTTCCGGATCTACCCTGTTTTCAAAAGGCGGATGCGACAACATAATCTGCACAACATCAAAAGGTTTTACCTTATAATTGGACTTTACAGTTGCATCATTTACATAAATATTTCCGTCTGTAGCGGCATTCTGAATTTTATTCCGTGTAGCATTTGGAATCAAACTCATCAGGTATTTGTCAATTCGCAATATGGCTTGTCCTTTAGGTACCTCAAACCGGTAATGCTCAAATAACTCTTCGTCCAATTCCTCTATAGAATCATTATTGTTGTTGTTCATCTGTTGTTGTTTCTTGTGCTGGAGCAGCTGTACTGTCGACTGCCTCCTCTTGATAACTCTCTTTCCCGTCTCCCAAAACCAAATCAATTTTTGAAGCCTTCAAAACTCTGTCTCCTACCTTAAGGTTTCTTCCTTTATAACGCATTTCCAAGACCATGTCTTTTCCTAAATTTGGAACATAGGTAATAGTTCCAGCTTCAAGTCCAAGTGCTTTTAGCGTTGGAACTGCCTCACGATAGGTTTTATCAATTAAATCCGGAATTCGTACAGACGAAAACCCGGATGAATTTATTTTAATATATACTTTTCTGCCTACTTTGACCTTTGTTCCTGGCATCGGATCCTGCTCCACAACACTGTACTTAGGGTAATCTCCCCTAAAATCAACACTGTCCAACAGTTCATAATCCAAGTCCAGTTCATCCAGCTTATCCTCCACTTGCTCCTCAGTCAATTTTCTCAAATCAGGAACAGTGATTTCATGCCCGTGATCGGTTGTAAAAGTCAGCCAATGCATGAATAAATAACCCAAAACTGCAATAATAGCAAGTGCAATCAAGACCTGTCCAAAAAATACGCGACTCGTAAGATATTTTTTTAAGCTCATAAATATTTTTGTTTCCCGCAAAGATAAAGCTATTTCGTTTCAAAAAAAATGATAATTTTGTTTAATAGTATTTGCCTTTCCGAGTATATAAAAGGTCAGGAGCTATTTCCCGCTATTCGTTGCAATCTTGCAGGCCGAACCCCGGCCTGCAAGGATTTCCACTGCTATCGGGGCTAGGGAATTCGTCCCCAAAAGATTTTTTTTCGATTACAACAAAAATATCACAATAATCAAACAAAAAAATATGAAAAATATTGCCATCATCATGGGCGGCTATTCAAGCGAATACAAGATCTCTCTCATCAGCGGAAACGTAGTTTATCAATTCTTGGACAAAACCAAATTCAAAGCTTTCCGCATTCATATTTTTAAAGAAAAATGGGTATATGTTGATGACAATGACGCCGAATTTCCAATTGACAAAAATGATTTCTCAGTAAACATAAACGGAACCAAGCAAACGTTTGACTGCGTTTTCAATGCCATCCACGGAACTCCGGGCGAAGACGGATTAATGCAGGCTTATTTCGAATTGTTGAACATTCCGCAAACTGCCTGCGACTATTACCAGGCAGCATTGACTTTCAACAAACGTGATTTATTGTCGGTTTTAAAACCATATGGAATCAAAACAGCCAATTCCTATTACCTTAACAAAGGTGATATCATCAACACCGATGAAATAGTAAACAAATTAGGATTGCCTTGTTTTGTAAAACCAAACAAAGCAGGTTCAAGCTTCGGAATTTCAAAAGTAAAAACTGCCGCCGAACTGCCAATCGCCATTGAGGTGGCTTACAAAGAAGACAACGAAATCATCATAGAAAGTTTCCTTGACGGTACCGAAGTTTCTGTCGGAGTAATCAATTACAAAGGAAAGATTACCGTTTTACCAATAACCGAAATCATTTCCGAAAATGACTTCTTCGATTACGAGGCAAAATACCAAGGCAAATCACAGGAAATCACTCCTGCCCGCCTTTCGGATGAAATGACACAGAAAGTTGGCGAAATTGCAAAACGCGCTTATGAAGTTCTCAAAATGAAAGGTTTCTCACGCAGTGAATTCATCATTGTAGACGGTGAACCGCACATGCTCGAAATGAACACTATTCCTGGTCTTACAACCGAAAGTTTGATTCCGCAACAAGCGAAAGCAGCCGGAATTTCATTGGAAGAATTATTCACCAATGCTATTGAATTAGCACTTAATTAAGTTACTGAGACTCTAAGATGCTAAGCTTCTAAGTACTTAGTACCTTAGAGTCTTATAAATTTTAAAAAAATCAGTATCTTAGTAACTTAGAAACTAAAAAAAATGATCGATTATAAACAACATATCGCAATAAATTCAGAAATTCGTTTTGGAAAGCCAACAATAATAGGAACCCGAATTACAGTATTTGATATTTTAAATTGGTTAGCAAACGGGATGAGCATCCATGAAATCATTGAAGATTATCCTGAACTTAATGAAGACCAAATTAAGGCTTGTCTTGCTTATGCTGCAGACAGAGAGCATAAAATTCAAATTGCATCGTGAGTTTATTATTCGACCAAAATATTTCTTTTAGAATTATCTCAAAAATCACTTCTAATTTCCCCCCCGCAAAGCAAGTTAGACAACTCGGAATAGAAAATTTTTCAGATATTGAAATTTGGCAATATGCGAAACAAAACAAATTTACAATAGTAAAATTTGATGCCGATTTTTTTGACATTTCAAATTTAAAAGGACATCCTCCTAAAATAATTTGGCTTCGTTTCGGTAATACAAAAACAGATTTTCTAGCAGATCTAATAAATTCTAAAAACTCAATTATAAGCGATTTTATTAATTCACCCGCATATTCCGAAATTTCATGTTTAGAAATTAAATAATTATTTCGAAAAAGATTCCCAATCAAACAATAAAAAAAGATTTTTATATATCGCTTGAAAATAAAAAAACTTAGCATCTCAGTAACTCAGAATCTCTAAATAAAAAAAATGAACAAAACCAGAATAGAAGCCTTTAGTGATGGCGTATTAGCAATTATTATCACCATCATGGTTTTGGAAATAAAAGCACCCGAAGAAGATAATTTTGAATCCTTAAGACATCTGATTCCTGTTTTTTTGAGTTATGTTTTGAGTTTTCTTTATGTCGGGATTTATTGGAATAATCATCATCATATGTTTCAAGTGGTTAAAAAAGTGAATGGTTCTATTTTATGGGGCAACCTATTTTTACTCTTTTGGCTTTCCTTGATTCCATTTGCAACAAGCTGGATTGGAGAGCATCATTTTGCAGCAACACCTATGTGTATTTATGGTTTTGTTTTATTGATGTGTGCAGTAGCGTATAATTTGCTTCAAAATAAAATTATAAAACTGGAAGGCAAAGATTCTATTCTGCATCGTGCAGTCGAAAAAGACTTAAAGGGAAAAATATCAGCATTAGCCTATCTTTTAGCAATCCCCTTAGCTTTTGTATCACCTTGGATTTCCGGTCTGATTTATATAGCTGTAGCGATGCTCTGGATCGTTCCAGATTCGAGAATTGAAAAACTACTAAACTAAAGAAATGAAATGAAGAAAGCAATATTCCCGGGATCCTTTGATCCTATCACTTTAGGACACGAAGACATCATCAACAGAGGCATTTCGCTTTTTGATGAAATCGTGATTGCCATTGGGGTCAATGCCGAAAAAAAATACATGTTCTCACTCGAAGAAAGAAAGCGTTTCATAGAGGAAACATTCAAAAACGAGCCTAAAGTTACCGTGATTACATATGAAGGTCTGACCATTGACCTTTGCCATAAAATCAAAGCGGACTTCATTTTAAGAGGACTCCGCAACCCTGCCGACTTTGAATTTGAAAAAGCAATCGCCCATACCAACAGACGATTATCAAAAATAGAAACTGTCTTTTTATTGACTGCTGCGAGAACTTCCTACATCAGTTCGAGCATTGTTAGAGACGTTATCCGAAACTTTGGCGAATATGAAATGCTCGTTCCTGAAGCAGTAAGGGTAAAATTGCATAAGTAGTAAAGAAATAATTTTCAGACCTAACAGGTTTCAAAACTGTTAGGTCTTTATAAACTTGCAAAACTTGCCATTAAACCGTAATTTTGCAACATTAAAATACATTTTATAATGAGCTTCGAAAGAGAATTAAATAAACGCAGCGGGTCACAATGTGAATTATGTGCTGCCACAGAAAATCTAAAAGAATTACAATTATTGCCTGCCAGAAAAGGCGGATTGGACGAAAGTATATTTGCCTGCCCTACCTGTATTGACCAAATTGAAAACCCGGGACATGAAGATCTAAACCACTGGAGATGTTTGAACGACAGCATGTGGAGCGAACACATTCCGGTTCAGGTTGCCGCATGGAGAATGTTAAGCCGTTTGCGAAAAAATGGTTGGCCACAAGAGCTTTTGGAGCAAATGTATCTAGATGAAGAAACATTAGAATGGGCGCAGGCCACAGGAGAAGGAGAAGATGACGAAAACAAAATCGTTCACCGAGATGTGAACGGCGTAGTTTTAGCCCACGGAGATTCAGTCGTATTGATAAAAGATCTGAAAGTAAAAGGATCGAGCATGGTGGCCAAACAAGGAACTTCGGTTCGTAACATTCGCCTGGACCACGAAAATGACCAATACATTGAAGGAAAAGTAGACGGACAGCAAATTGTGATTATCACACAATATGTTAAGAAAATATAGCTTACTGCTTTACATAAAAAAAGTCCTCGAAATCGAGGACTTTTTTTTCATATCAATCTAAGTCTGTAATCTTAATATCTACTAGCTTTTTTGAAATAATTTTTCAACTTGCTCTTTTGATAATGGCTCAGATATGTGAGTAGAAGTTGCATCTTTGCTTGAAACCATAAATTGTACAGTTGTTTTATCAGAACTTGCAATATAATGCAACCAAACAAAATTATTAGGCAATTCCAATTTCACGTCATTCAAAGGGCTTGCAGTAAATCCTCCTGTGATAATTTTGTAAAGGCTTTGATAAGCGTTATCAACGTTTTTAAAAGTAAAAGCTTTCAAAGCAGACTCTTCATCATCGCTTTGTACAGTAGTGTAAAAAAAGGTGAAATCGTCTCCTATTTTTTGAACATAAAAACTATTATTTACTCTACCTAATTTTTCAACCGGCACAGTTTCAATAACTTTAATTTGGCTAAAACCAATAGAACTAATAAATAAAACGGCAATCGCAATAATTTTTTTCATAATTTATTTGGGGTTTAATGATATACTTTATAGGTAAGTATTTGTCAGCAAACATAATAATAAAAAGAAACAACTCCTTTCTATTATTGTGTTTTTATCAACACTAATTTATTTTTTTTGTTTGTAAATTAACACTTAAAGTCATAAGAATTTGAAATTCTGTGTTTTAAAAACAGTAAATTACTCTTCTTCTTTTTTAATAACCATTCTTGCAACTTCAATCTTAAATTTCTTTCCTTTCATTTTTTCATCTTTTACATTACGCAGTAAATCTTTGACTTTATTGTACTTCACTGCTGCAAAAGAGATAAAATCCTTCACTTCAATCAATCCCAAATCTCCTTTTTCCAGTTTCCCTTTTTGAGAAAAGAAACCTACTATGTCAATTTTATTGAGCTTGTTTTTCTTACCCCCACTGATATAAATAGTCTGAAATTCGGGAGGTTTTGGTAATGTAATGGCATTTTCTACATTAAATACTTCCATGCCGTAATCCAGGTAATCCATTTTTTTCTCGCTCTCATGAGCTATCACATAAGCTGTTCCCGATGCCTGCATACGTGCCGTACGGCCGTTTCTATGTGTAAACTCATCTTCCTTCAATGGCAAATGATAGTGAATTACATGTTTCATTTCGGGGATATCCAAACCACGAGCTGCCAAATCGGTAGTAATTAAATAACTCATACTTCCGTTGCGGAATTGAATCAAAGCTCTTTCCCGTTCCTCCTGATCCATTCCGCCATGATAATAAACCGAATAAACTCCCTTTTCATTCAAAGTATCGCTGATTCTTTCAGCAGCATCCCGATGATTGCAAAACACAATCGCCGACTGGGATTTTAACGAACAAATCAAATTAAACAAACTTCCCAGTTTGTCTTTTTCTTTCGAAACAACAATTTTAGTCTCCAAGTTGCTTTCCTGCTCATCTTCAGTAGGAATAAAATCCAAAATCGTTGGATTTACAACTCGCGTATATTTTGGAATTTCAATATCAGATGTTGCAGAAACCAATACCCGTTTGTTAAGTTTGCTCAATTTACCTATAATGAAAGACATTTGCTCATGGAAACCTAACTGTAATGATTTGTCAAACTCGTCCAGAATTAAAGTTTGGATTTTATCCAATCGAAAAGTTCCTCTGTCGATGTGGTCTGCAATCCGGCCGGGAGTACCTATTAAAACGGCTGGAGGATTACTAAGATTTTTTATTTCTGTATCGATAGAATGTCCACCGTAGCACACATTCACTTTGTAATCGGTTCCCATTTTTTTCCAAACCTGCTCAATCTGAAGTCCAAGTTCACGTGAGGGAACCAGAATCAGACACTGAACAGAAAGAATTTCTGGTTGCAGCATTTCGAAAATTGGCAATAAAAATGCCAATGTTTTTCCAGAACCTGTTGGTGAAAGCAGTAAAACGTTATTGTCATTCAGGATGACATCTTGTGCAGTTTCCTGCATTTCATTTAGGCTTTCGATACCTAAATTCGCTACTATATTGTTGGAGTGGTGTTTCTTATTCATTTTGCAAAGGTAATCAAAAATAACACTTTGCTTTAGTACCACTATTTCATACAATAATAAATCAATTATCTTTAAAAAGCTTCGGTAATTCTAAAGTAAAACCCCCAATCTCCACGGCCGGCTGCGACATCTATTCCTGCATTCACTTTTTGACCTGCCTTTTCAATCACCTGATAACGGACACCAGTACCTATACTTGGCAAAGGCTTGCTCCAGGAAGCTCCAGAATTGTACCAATCCCCGGATGCCGCACCTTCTTCGGACTTTCTATAAGCAATTCCAAGTCCGGCAAAACCAACATATCCCCATTTTTTATAAAAATTATTTCGAAATTCAGATTGTACAGTATAAGTTTGATTTCCTCTGTATTCCCCTTGAGTATAACCTCTTAAATCCGTTTGCCCGATATAATCCTGAGATGCAAAAGGAACATCTCCAAAATTGGCTTTCATCGCAAATCTGCTGGCTAAAATTTTATGATCCCCTAATTTTTTATAGTGATTTATATACAGCATTGTTTTAACAAAATCATTGTCATTATCAAGCCATGAAGGCACCACTGAAAATCTTCCGTCAATAAAAATCCCGGAACTCGGATTGTAGATACTGTTTCGGGTATCATAACTAATTGGCACAGACAATGAATTGGTATTATTGGGCTCCACTATTTCACTATTATCAGGAAGTGTCACAATTACATCAGACCGCATCATAAATCCCCCTAATCCCAAGTAAAAATTTTCAAAAACCCTTCTCTGTAATGCAAATGCAAATAAACTCCCTTTTGTAGTGTATGGGGTTTCATAAACACCTGTAACCCCTCCGGTACCGCCATCTTCAAAATCTTGAAAAGCCTGAAAATTATAATTTATGAATCCGACTGCTGCAAGTATTCTCCATTTATCTTCCATGAGATAAAGACGTGTTCCCAGCATCATGTAGTAAGAATCATTTGTAGCATAATTTCCAACAACCATAATCCTCGAAAGAGGTGCTTTTTTTGAATTATCTGCTTTAAAAAGTCCCATAGCAATTACTCCTGCCCCTGCTCCCTGAGAACGATCATAAGTCAAAGTTGGTATAGGCATGAAAGCAAATTTCTTTTCTTTCTTTTTAACAGTGTCTCCCTCTTTTACGGTATCCAAAACACCAATTAAGACTGGCCTTACTATTTCTTTTTTATAAAATGAAAGTCTATCATTTTTCGAAAATGAAAAAGCATAAAAAGCACAAAATAAAGACACAAAGAGTGAGATTTTTTTTTTCATCTGAAATCAAATTTTGAATACCTGCAAAATAATAATTGTAAAATTTTAATTATCAAATATAAACATAAACGAATTTAAAACCGATTTTAGATCTCTATAAATTCACTAACCATCAATCATAAACAATTACTATTTCGAATAAACATTTATGCGAGGTATTCTTTTATGGTACAAAATCAAACTGCATCATCTTAATTTCTCCTGAAGCTATTATTGAGATTTGAAATAAGAAAATAATTTTAAATTAATTACATTTGAAACCCATACTCAAAGTTAAACTTATGAAATTAATACGCTTTTGCTTCTTACTAATTGCAGTTTCTGTTTTTGCCCAAAAAAATAATAAATACAGCACCTTTTTCGAAAAAGGAAACAGAAATCAATCTGCTGATTTTCAAGAAACAATAGCCTTTTATACACTTTTGGCTCATGATTTTCAAACGGTCAAAATGGAGAAAATGGGTATTACTGATTCGGGCGAGCCTTTGCACATGATAACTTTTAATCCCGATAAAGAATTTGATTTCGATAAAATTCAAAAAAACAAAGCCATCCTTTTTATCAATAATGGAATCCACGCTGGTGAGCCGGACGGAATTGACGCAACTATGCAATTGTTCAGAGATTTGGCTTTAGGTAAAATAAAAATACCCAAAAACACAGTCATAGTTACTATTCCTGTTTATAATATTGATGGTGCTTTGAACAGAAACTCAACTTCAAGAGCCAATCAGGAAGGACCGGAAGTATACGGTTTTCGTGGCAATGCCAGAAATTATGATTTGAACAGGGATATGATTAAATCCGACACCCGAAATACCAAAAGCTTTGTTGAAATCTATCACAAAATAAACCCCGATGTTTTTATAGACAATCATGTGAGCAATGGTGCAGATTATCAGTACAAATTGACCTATATTATGACACAGCATAATAAATTGGGTACCATTTTGGGAGACTATATGAATACTGAAATGATGCCGTTTATTGTAAAAGATTTAGAACAAAAAAATATTCCGATGACACCTTATGTCAATGCTTTTGAGGAAATACCGGATAATGGCTTTGTTCAATTTTCGGACACACCAAGATATACCACAGGATATACTTCACTGTTCAATACTATTGGATTCATTGTTGAAACCCACATGCTCAAAAAATATGCCGAGCGTGTAAAAGCAACTTATGAGTATATGATTTCTACCATTGCATTTACTGATTTGAATTATAAAAAAATAAAAGAACTGCGTGCTAAAAACGAAGACCAATATAAGCCTAAAAAATCCTATCCTATCGAATGGAAGATAGACAGTACGAAAGCAACAACCTTTTTATTTTCTGGTTTTGAAGCTTCTTACAAAAAAAGTGAGGTTACAACTGGTAAACGATTGTTTTATGACAGAACAAAACCGTATCAAAAAAATATACCATACATCAAAGAATACAAACCGGTAAAAGAGGTTACAATTCCGAAAGCCTATATCGTCTCAAAAGGTTATTGGAATGTTATTGATTTATTAAAAAGTAATAATTGCAAATACACACAATTAAAAAAAGATACCATCATTGAAGTCGAAAGCTACAAAATTGCCGATTACAAAACTTCAAGTCAGGCTTACGAAGGACATTACCCCCACAGAAATACAAAATTGACAACAACTATTGTAAAAAAATCATTTGTCAAAGGAGATTATATTTTTACAACTGAACAGAAAGCTGTAAAATATTTACTGGAAACTTTGGAACCGGAAGCAATTGATTCGTTCTTCAATTGGAACTTTTTCGACAGTATTTTACAACAAAAAGAAGGATATTCAGAATATGTTTTTGAGGATTTGGCTGCCCAGCTTCTGAAAGACAACCCAAGTCTGAAAACAGAATTGGAAACCAAGGTCAATAATGACCCTGAATTTGCAAAAAACAGTGAAGCACAATTGGATTGGGTTTATAAACACTCTAAATTCTATGAAAAAGAACATTTACAATATCCGGTTTACAGATTACTCAACTAACTGCGTTTTATTTAATCAATTTTTCTTCTTCAAATAAGAGCTTAATATTTTCATATGAATTCTCCAATGCTTTAGGTATTTCACTTGGTTTAAGCCAGGCTACTTTTTCGATTCCTTCTTCCAACTGCCCTTTTGGTGTACCTTCAAAAGAGGTCTGCATTTCAAACCAATGAGTAATTTTCAATTTGTACTTACCATTTCTTTTAAAAACATGATAAGTCTTTTGGAGCTTTTTAATAACTTCCAATTCATTTACGCCGGTTTCTTCTTCCACTTCACGCATGGCAGTTTCTTCAATCAACTCTCCCTTGTCTGTACCGCCTTTGGGCAAATCCCATTTTCCATTTCTGAAAATAAACAAGACTTCGCCTTTTTTATTATAGACTAATCCCCCTCCTGCTTTATTAACAGGGATTTTTGCTTTCAATGTTTTCATTATCACACTTTCATCAGGGTGATACAAATAAGCTTTCTTTATTTTATTTTGAAACATTTTAACAATAATCTGCTCTATATCAATACTATCAAGCAAGAAAAGTTGAAAATCCGTCTCCTTGGAGATTTCATTTGTCAAAAAAAGTGGTTTGTCGTTAACAAAAACTTTATACATTTGTATTATGATTTTTAATAAAGATACAGCCGAAAAAACAGCCGAATTGCTTTTGCAAATAAATGCAATTAAATTGAATCCAGGAAATCCTTTTACATGGGCTTCCGGATGGAAATCGCCTATATATTGCGATAATCGTTTAATCCTCTCGTTTCCAGCCATAAGAAATTATGTCAGAGATGAATTTTCCAAAAACATAGAAAAACAATTTGGCAAACCAGATGTTATTGCCGGTGTAGCCACTGGAGCAATTGGTATAGGAATGCTGGTTGCAGAAAGTATGGGACTGCCTTTTGTATATGTTCGCCCGGAACCCAAAAAACACGGCCGCCAAAATCAGGTAGAAGGTTTTTTACAAAAAGGACAAAGCGTAGTAATTATAGAAGACTTAATCAGCACCGGGAACAGTAGTTTACTTGCCGTTGATGGCTTGCGGGAAGCAGGAGCAGTTATAAAAGGAATGGCAGCTATATTTACTTATGGCTTTGATGTTGCAGACCAGAACTTCAAAAATGCTAAAATTGATTTATACACTTTGAGCAATTATCAAAATTTATTGAATTTAGCTGTTGCAAAAAAGTATATTACTGAAGAAGAAGAGCAAACTTTGAGAGAATGGAATGTAAGTCCGTCAACCTGGAATATATAACAGCAGTTTTTTTTGATTTAGATAAAATTCTTTTAAACGAAATAACAAACAATACATAAAATAATGAACTTAGAAAGTCCAAAAGTTACGGTTGAAAAATCAAGTCAAGAATTATTCGATCTATTAAGCGATGTAAAAAACTTCGAAAAATTAATGCCCGATAATATTGCAAAATTTGAAGTTACTGGAGAAGATGCTTTTATTTTTGGATTAAAAGGAATGCCGGAAATCAAATTAAAGATGAAAGAAAAAACGGCTCCAAACAAAATTGTTTTAGGTGCTGCCAGCGACAAAGTTCCATTTACTTTAATTGCAAACATTGACACAGTTTCTGAGCAGTCAAGTGCTGTAAAACTGGATTTTGAAGGTGAATTCAATGCAATGATGGCCATGATGGTAAAAGGTCCAATCAGCAAATTCATCGAAACTCTTGCAAACAACATGACAAAACTTTAATTTTTTCATACAGTAAAAAGAAACCCTTTTAGCAAAAACTAAAAGGGTTTTTTATTTGAAAAAGATTCCAACTTAATAAAGCATCTGCACTTCTTTCAAATTATACTCGCAAATGCTGTCATCTTCCAAAAGAATCTGAAGTTTACCCATTGAAGAAACTCCTTTTATAATCCCCATAAAATTAACTTCATTTTCATCTGTAAACGCAGCAGGAACTGCTATTTTAAACAATTCGTTAGTATATTCTTCCCATAAACTAAAAACTGTTGAGTCATATTTAGCTATCATTTGTTCCATTTCTGTAACTATTTCAAATAGGATTTCTTCTTTATCAAAAAAAGAATTACAGATTAAAGCCAATGATGACGCCCTTGGCAAATTTTCAAATTGCACTTGATTTACGTTCAATCCCAATCCAACAATCGATGTGATTGAACCGTTTCCTTTCATGCTGTTTTCGATCAGTATGCCACCTATTTTCTTATTGGCTGACATAATGTCGTTTGGCCATTTTACACTTAATTCAGGAATACTATACTTTTTTAAAGTCCGGATTACAGCTACCGAAACCACAACATTAAGATTAAAAACAGACTCATAATCAAATAGAAAATCTTTAACCAAAATACTCATTATAAGATTCTTACCATATTCCGAATCCCATTTAGCCCCCATCTGTCCTTTTCCTTTCAACTGATTCTCAGCAGTAACTACAGTAAAGTTTTGAACCCCTTGTTTGTTCGAAAGCTCTTTTAGAAAATCATTTGTAGAATCTATGGCATCGAGTTTGATTAGCTTCATGTATACTATTTTTTGTAAAACATAATTTAATATTATGTTAAGGTTCAAAATTAATCACAAAAAATGGTAACTTTACAAACTCATATAAAAAAATAAATGGCGAAAAAGACTATAAACAACGATGTTCTATTGGCTAACATCATAAAGGGGATAGAAGAAGTAAAAGGAAGTGATATCGATATTTTAGATTTAAGAGAAATAGATACTGCAGTTTGTGACTATTTCATCATATGCAATGGTAACTCAAACACTCAAGTAAATGCCATTGTCAATTCTATTCAAAAAACAGTTTCTAAAGATTTAAAAGACAAACCTTGGCATGTTGAAGGTTCTGATGTAGCCGAATGGGTTTTAATGGATTATGTTCACATTGTGGTGCATGTATTTCAAAAACATATTCGCGAATACTACAACATTGAAAGTCTTTGGGGTGATGCCAAAATCACTAAAATCGAAAACAAATATTAAAGAAATAATCTTCTTCTAATGGCTAAAGAGAATAATCCAAACTCAAATAAATTCAAAGTAAGTCCTTGGTTAGTTTACACCGCGATACTATTAATTTTTCTAGGAATAAGTTATGTAACTGGCGGATCCAGCTTTCAAGAACCTGCTCAATTAACTTCTTCTAAATTTAATTTATATTTAGAAAAAGGACAAATAGAAAAAGTAATTGTTTACAATAAAAACGAAGCCGAAGTTTATTTAAATGCAAAAGCTTTAAATGACCCGGAACATAAAAAAGTATCCAAAGACGTACTGGACAGACCTAACAAAGGCCCGCACTATTCGTTTGACATTGGTAATGACCAAATTTTTCAAACCAAATTGGAAAAAGCCGTCGCTGAGGGAAAATTAAAAGATTTTAATTTTTTACAAAAAAGCAACTGGACAGATCTTTTTGTAAGTCTGTTGCCAATCATTATCATTATTGGTGTTTGGATTTTCATCATGCGAAAAATGTCTGGTGGCCCAGGTGGCGGAGGCGGACAGATTTTCAATATTGGAAAATCAAAAGCCAAACTTTTTGATGAAAAAACAGATATCAAAACCACATTCAAAGATGTAGCTGGTTTAGAAGGCGCAAAAGAGGAAATACAAGAAATTGTAGAATTCCTTAAAAACCCTGAAAAATACACCAATCTAGGAGGTAAAATACCTAAAGGAGCTTTGCTTGTAGGGCCTCCGGGAACTGGAAAAACATTATTGGCAAAAGCTGTTGCAGGTGAGGCGCAAGTACCTTTCTTCTCTTTGTCAGGATCCGATTTTGTTGAAATGTTTGTAGGTGTAGGTGCTTCCAGAGTACGTGATCTTTTCAAACAAGCCAAAGAAAAATCTCCAGCCATCATTTTTATTGACGAAATTGACGCAGTAGGTAGAGCCAGAGGAAAAAGCAATATGTCAGGCGGTAATGATGAAAGAGAAAATACTCTGAACCAATTATTGACAGAAATGGACGGTTTCGGAACCAATTCTAATGTAATTGTTTTGGCTGCAACAAACAGAGCTGATGTTTTGGACAAAGCTTTAATGCGTGCAGGCCGTTTTGACAGACAAATCTTTGTTGACTTACCGGACATTCGTGAAAGAGCAGAAATTTTCCAAGTCCACCTTGCACCTTTGAAAAAAATTGAAGGACTGGATATCGAATTTTTAGCCAAACAAACTCCAGGTTTTTCAGGAGCTGATATCGCTAATGTTTGTAATGAAGCTGCATTAATTGCTGCAAGAAACAATAAAGAAGCTGTTGACAAACAAGACTTCCTTGATGCTGTAGACCGTATTGTAGGAGGGCTTGAAAAGAAAAACAAAATCATAACTCCAGAAGAAAAAAGAGCCATCGCGATTCATGAAGCGGGACACGCTACCGTTAGCTGGATGCTGGAACACGCCGCTCCATTAATCAAAGTTACCATCGTTCCCCGCGGACAAAGCCTTGGTGCTGCCTGGTATTTACCGGAAGAACGTCTAATTGTCCGTACAGACCAGATGCTTGATGAAATGTGTGCAACGATGGGTGGTAGAGCCGCAGAAAAAGTAACTTTTGACAGAATATCAACAGGTGCTTTGAGTGATTTGGAAAAAGTTACAAAACAAGCGCGTGCAATGGTTACTGTTTACGGATTAAATGACAAAATCGGGAATGTAACTTATTATGATTCCAGCGGTCAAAGCGAATACAGTTTTTCTAAACCATATTCTGACGAAACTGCCAAAGTAATTGACAAAGAAATTTCAGATCTTATTGAAAGTCAATACCAAAGAGCAATAACGATTTTAGAAGAAAACAAAGACAAATTAGAACAACTGGCTTCAATTCTAATTGAGAAAGAAGTTATCTTCAAAGATGATTTAGAAAGCATTTTTGGAAAAAGAACTTTTGACAAAAACCTGGGTGAAGTAGTATCGTAATTACATAAAATACACAAAAATTTAAAATCTTAATTCAAAACCCTGTTTTGAATTAAGATTTTTTTATCTTTGAACGTTTTCAAGTAACACAAAACGATTATTAACAAATTATGAATCTTTTTAAAAAATTATTTGGTTCTAACGACCCCTCTTCTGATGAAGCCAGAAGTGGCCATTCAAATAGACCAAATCCAGATATCAATTCCCCTTTGGACGAGCAGTTCATCTATAATTTCAAAAAAAACGGGGGTAAATTTTTATACTGTGAAAACTTAAATGAAATAAAAGAACAATTTGAAAATATTCTTGAAGAAAACGACTGGTTTGAAAGCGAAGCTTTATGCTACGAACCTAAATTATACTTTTTGCTTGATGAAAACAAACTTACTTACGGTCAAAATATAAATCCCAGATTTTTATTGTCAGGTTGTGAAAACCTCGTAGCCGAAGAAGGTTCCATTTTATTTTCATCAAATCAAATCAAACAAAAAAAACCTAATGATTTGCCTGCCAACATCATTATTTTAGCCAACACAAGCCAAATAGTGGAAGGAAAAAGCGATGGACTTAGTGCAATAAGAAAAAAATACCTAAAAGAATACCCTACAAATATCACAACAATAAAATATTTTGAAAAAGCAAAAGAGGAAGATTTCACTCAATACGGAAGCTCAGCAAAAAACTTATATTTATTGCTTTTAGAAGATCTTTAAAATGAATGAAACACTAAAAAGATCAATATCTGGAGCTATTTACATTTTATTATTAATAGCTTCAATACAATACTCTATAGAAACATTTTTCATTCTATTTGGAGTTTTTTTATTGATAGCGGTAATGGAATTTTGCAATTTGGTTCACTTAAACAAGATTGTCCCTATTGCAATTGCAAATATATTTTATTTACTTTTTTATAAAATCGCGGTAGCTGCAAAGACTGATGGACTTTTTTATATTCTGCGCTACAGCAAAAACTTTGATTTGACTGTACTTTTTTTGTCACTCATTGTTTCCTTAAAATGCATTGTATTCCTATTTGACAATAAAAATTTAAAAGTGGATACTTTTTCAAAATTTGCATATTTAATTGGATATATTGTCTTACCGTTTATTATCATAACAAAAATACCTTTTGGAATAAAAGGATACAATCCAAACATCCTTATTAGTATTTTCATCTTAATATGGACCAATGATACCTTTGCCTATTTGGTTGGAAAAACAATAGGCAAACACAAATTATTTGAAAGAATTTCACCAAAAAAAACCATTGAAGGCTTTTTGGGAGGAATTGGATTTGCATTAATTGCCAGTTATTTTATCTCAAAATATTTTTTAATGCTCCCTGAAAAAAACACCTACATCTGGATTATAATTGCCTTGATTGTTGGGATTTTCGGCACAATCGGAGATTTGGTTGAATCAAAATTCAAACGGATTTCAGAAAAAAAAGACAGTGGAAACATAATGCCTGGCCATGGAGGTATTCTAGATCGACTGGATAGTGTTATCTTTGTAGCACCAATAATATTTTTATTTTATCAAATTTTAAGTTATGTTTCATAAAGAAGGAACTCAAAGTATTTTATTAGGCACCATTTTTACTGCTGTCGTTTATTTAGTATCAGATCATTTTATCCAGACAGAATGGATTAAAATGACTATTGAAATTGCAACATTATTGCTGTTAATCATCATTTTACAGTTTTTTAGAAATCCAAAAAGAACAGTAGAAATAAATGAAAATCATATTATTGCTCCTGTAGACGGAAAAGTTGTTGTAATAGAAGAAGTATTTGAAAATGAATACTTTAAAGACAAAAGACTTCAAGTTTCAATATTTATGTCTCCTATAAATGTTCACGTAACCCGTTATGCAATAAGCGGTTTAGTAAAATTCAGCAAATATCATCCTGGTAAATTTTTGGTAGCTTGGCATCCAAAAGCAAGTGAAGAAAACGAAAGAACCACAGTTGTAGTAGAAAATAAAACCTTCGGAGCTATATTATACCGTCAGATTGCCGGTGCTTTGGCACGAAGAATTGTAAATTATGCACAAGAAGGAATGCAGGTAGTACAAGGGACTGATGCTGGATTTATTAAATTTGGTTCAAGAGTGGATATTTTTTTACCAATTGGTACTCCAATTAATGTCGTACTTGATCAAAAAGCAATTGGAGGAAAAACTATAATTGCAATTAAATCTTAATGATTGAAAAAGATTTAGATAAACAATTTCAAGAGGCAGTTGAAATTGCTTCTTTTATGACCCAAGCATCTTTACCTCAAGATGTCCAGTTAAGGCTTTATGCTTTTTACAAGCATGCTACATTTGACCGAACCAAGTTTGTTATGGACAATTCTGACTTAAGAAATGCGTTCAAAACCAATGCCTGGATTCAAATAAGCCATCTTACACAGGATGAAGCCAAACAACAATATATTGAACTAATTCATTCCTTAATAAAGTAATTGCATATTCTGATGAAAAAAAATACTTTTCTAATAGCCAATCTGCTCCTTATTTCGGTTTTAATTTCCTGTAACGATAAAAAACTGACTGAAGTTGTCGAAGTTCCTTTACCCACAGTCCAAGAGAAAGTAAAGATTGGCAATCCAAATGATTTAAAAGCTGACGAAGGTTCTTTTCAATTAGAAAAACTTCCCTTTGGATACGATGCATTATCTCCTGAATTATCAGCTTTGACAATCGAATCTCATTATAAAAATTATTTATATTACACCAATAGTTTAAACAAAGAGGTAGCAGGAACTGACAAAGAAAACCTCAGCATTGAAGACATTCTTATCAAATTAGATATCAACGACCCTATATTACGCAATAATGCGGGTGGATATTACAACCATAGTCTGTACTTTAGAACCATAGGGCCAAAAACGGGCGGTGAACCAATAGATACATTAGCCTCAAAGATCACAAAAGATTTTGGTTCATTTTCCAATTTCAAAATGGTTTTTAAAGACGCCGCAAATAAGCAATTTGGATCAGGCTGGGTTTGGCTGGTAGTTGACAAAACAGGAGTTTTACAATTATCAACGACTCAAGACCAAGATAATCCATTAATGACATATGCTCCGGTTGTTGGGTTTCACGGAACTCCAATTTTAGGTATTGATCTCTGGGAACATGCTTATTTTATGGATTACCAATACAAAAAGAAAAATTATATTGATGATTTTTTCAATATAATAAACTGGGAAAAAGTAAATGAAAATTATAAAGCTACTTTTAAAAAGTAAAAAATAAAAAAAGCTGATATCTAAAAAATATCAGCTTTTTTTTATTTTAATTCTATCACCTTAATTCAACTGGTAAATAAATGATTCCAAAGGATGAATTGTAATTGATGCTTTACCTTCGCCATTTACAACCTGCAATTGAACAGTGCTTTTTCCGTATAATTGGTCGTTTAAGTTATACGTTCCATCTTTCAAATTCCATTTGCTTATAATATCAGCTGGAATTTTCAATTCAAAACTATTGGTTACTTCTGAAGAAAAATTAGCAAGAACTATCAATTTCTGGTTAACAGACCAACGAACAAAAGAATACACATGATTAGGATCGTACCCAAGACCTGCATGACGGTTTACTTCCTGAAGATCCTGAAACTGCCCCATTACTCCCGAGCTTTTAGCAGAAAAATTAAGCAGTCTTTTATAAAAATCGCGTAACTCTTTTTCGCTTTGCGATAATTTTCCACCGTCAAATGCACCATCATTCATCCATCGTTGATGATTTGGCACTCCAACATAATCAAAAATAGATGTTCTGGAATGAGAACCAAAGCCCCCATTTTCATTTCCGGCCTCTCCTACTTCCTGACCAAAATAAACCATAATAGGAGCTGATGTTATCATTGCAGAAACAACCATCATTGGCTTTCCTTTTTCAGGAGAACCAGCAAACTCAGGACTTGCCAATCGCTGTTCATCGTGATTATCCAAAAACTTCAACATATGTACATCAATATCAGCCAAACCACTCTGAATGTATGAAAGTCCATCTGGCGGTGTTTTCCCCTGGATGATATCTTTCAACTTATCGTAAGTTTCTACCTTATCATACAGATAATCCATTTTACCCAAATTAATATAATTACGATATTCTTTCGGATTATACACTTCAGCCATCAGAAAAGCATCAGGATTTACATTTTTTATAGCAGAGTTCATATAGCTCCAAAACTCGTAAGGCACCATTTCTGCCATATCATATCTAAAACCATCAACCCCTTTGGCAGTCCAATACAAAGCAATATCTCTAAATTTAATCCAGGAACTAGGCACGCTTTTGTCTTTCCAAAAATCAAAATGTTCTTTATATGACAACTTATCATAACCAGACGGCAATTCAGGAAAATCTTTTGAACCATCTGGGCGAATACCGTAATTTACCTTAACTGTTTCGTACCAGTCATTTTTATCCGGCTTTGCCAATCGGGATCCGTTTCCAGTCCATTTAGCAGGATTTTCATCAAACTTACCATCAATAAGCGGATTGCTTTCCCCGTTCAGAGGCTTATCACCGTCAGGCAACTGAAAAGGTGTATTCGGGATGTAATAAAAATTATTATCTCTTTTGTACTCAACAGTTACATCATCATCGGCACCAAAATCCTTAACTCCTTTTGGATTGCTTTTTCCTTCATATTTTCGGGCAATATGGTTGGGTACAATATCAATAATCACTTTCAGATTTGCTTTGTGGGTTCTTTTTATCAAAGCTTCAAATTCCTCCAAACGTTTTGCCGGATTTACTGCCAAATCTGGGTTAACATTGTAATAATCCTTAACCGCATATGGCGATCCTGCCCTTCCTTTTACCACTTCAGGGTCATCATTTGAAACTCCAATCGCAGTATAATCCCTTATCACTGCATGATGCGGAACACCCGTGTACCAGATATGAGTAGCTCCCAAATCTTTTATTTCATGAAGTGCTTTATCTGTAAAATCATTAAATTTTCCAACTCCGTTTTCTTCAATGGTTCCCCATGGTTTATTGGTTGTATTTTTGTTACCAAATAATCGGGTAAAAACCTGATATACTACTGCTTTATTTTCAGTAACAGTTTCTTTCTTTTGTACACTCATTTTTACATCTTTAGTTTTACATGCTGCAGCTATAAGCAAAACGCTTATTCCTGCCATTACTGTTTTTCTTGTGATCATTTTTTTAAATTATAAAAAATTAAAATATACAATTGACACATGCGTGTGTCAGGTATCAACCCATAAATTTAACTCTTTTCAAACAAAAAAATTACCAAAACCATCCAACCAAGACTGATTTTCAGATTAAAAAATCACTACAACGTAATAGACACTTCTTTTGTTTATAAATATTTGTTTTTTCAAAAATTATTATAATAATTCAGATACAAACTATTATAAATAAATCCTAATATACAAAGGGTTTACACCATTTTTCATAAATTTACAAAAAAATTAAGACCATTGAAGAAATCTTTAAATTTCATTATCTGCTGCCTATTACTTTGTACAAATTTTGTCATGGCGCAAGCTCCCAAAAAAATACATATAGAACAATCAGATTTTGCTGATGTCGATCAACTTAAATTTCCAGATGCTTTATTACTTACGGGCAATGTAAAAGTGAGTCACGATGGTGTTATTTTGACCTGCAATAAAGCCTATTTTTTTCAAAAAGAAAATTATCTCAAAGCTTTTGGGAATGTACAATTGGTACAGGGCGACACTTTATATTTGAACAGTAATTATGCAGAATACAGCGGCGAATTAAAAAAAGCATTTGCAACAGGAAATGCAGTTATGAGCTCTCCTGACGCCACTTTGGCAACTGATACAATCAATTTTGACCGAAACGTACAGGAAGTTTTCTACAACACTCAAGGAACTATTATCAACAAAGACAACACTTTGAAAAGTAAATCCGGAAGATATTATGTGACACAGAAAAAATTTCAGTTCCTGACTGCTGTAACACTTACCAACAAATCTTACGAAATCAAATCCAATCATTTAGATTATTTCAGTAATTCAGGGCATTCATACCTTTTTGGACCATCAACAATAACCAGTAAGACGAATTATATTTATACTGAAAAAGGTTTTTATGACACCAAAAAAAATCTGGCCCATTTTCTGGACAAATCATACATCAAATATGATGACCGTTTGATAAAAGGTGACAGCTTGTATTATGACCGAAACAAAGAATTTGCTTCAGCAACACGGAATGTCAAAATAACGGATTCTATTAATCGGGGGGTAATCCGGGGACATTATGCCGAATTATACAAAAAGAAAGACTCCATGTTTGTTACTAAAAGAGCTTTGGCAGTTAATTTTGTAGATAATGATTCTGTTTATATTCATGGTAAAAAACTTATGGTGACCGGTAAAGAGGGAAATCGGATTATCAGGGCATTTAACAACGTTCGTTTTTACAAAACAGATATGAGTGGAAAATGTGACTCAATACATTCCAGCTCCAAATTAGGGTTGACAAAATTAATTGGGAATCCGATATTATGGAATGGGGAAAGCCAAATTACAGGCGATCTGATGCATCTTATTGCAGACAAGAAAACTCAGAAGCTGGACTCACTAAAAGTACTTAACAACACTTTTTTGGTCTCGAAGGATACTCTTGGAACCGGCTATAATCAGACAAAAGGGCAAAATTTATTTGGCAAATTTCAAGAAGGGAAACTCCATGATGTTGATATTATAAAAAATGCGGAAGTAATTTATTATATGCGGAATGACGCTAAAGAACTCATTGGTATTAATAAAAATGTGAGCAGTAAAATCAATATTTTATTTGATAAAAATACAATAGAAACCATCACTTTTTTCAAACAGGTGGATGGAGATATTTACCCCGAATCCGAATTGCCCGAAAATGCCAGAACACTCAAAGGACTCAAATGGCGTGGAGACGAAAGGGTAAAATCTAAGGACGATGTTTTCAGCGAAGAAGAAAATGCCGAAGAACTCAAAGTCATTGAAGCCACGACAAAAGACAAAGCTAAAAAGGCTGTACCGATGAAAATCCGTAAGGAAACGTTGAACTATGACAAAAAGAATAAAAAGATTTAGTATTGAGAAATAAAGATTTTTGATTACAGATTAAACATCCGCAATCAAAAATAGTCAATCTTAAATCTGCACTAAAAACATTAATACAGAAATATCGTGAATCCCGATTTCTTAAAATATCAGGCACAAACTTCCCCTTACCCACTAGGCATGGAAGTATCGCATGCTGTAGGCTCTTATATTTTTGACACAAATAACAAAAAATATCTGGACTTTGTAGCCGGTGTTTCAGCTTGTACACTAGGGCACCAAAACAAGAGAGTCAACGATGCCATAAAGAATCAATTGGACAAATATTCGCATGTTATGGTTTATGGTGAGTATTCGCAGAGTCCGGCAGTAGAATACTGCAAATTGATGGCTTCACTGCTTCCATCTCCTTTAGATAAAACTTACTTGGTCAATTCGGGCACCGAGGCTATAGAAGGCGCCTTAAAACTGGCCAAAAGAACAACAGGAAGAAGTCAATTGATTTCGTGTCACAATGCCTATCACGGCAATACAATGGGCTCTATGAGTGTTATGGGGTATGAAGAACGCAAACAGGCTTTTCGCCCATTGCTTCCAGATATTGATTTTATAACTTTCAACGACGAAGACGATTTACAAAAAATCACCACGAGAACAGCAGGAATCTTATTGGAAACCATTCAGGGAGGAGCCGGTTTTATTGAACCTCATAACGATTTTCTGAAAAAAGTAAGAGCACGCTGTACCGAAGTAGGCGCGCTGATGATACTCGACGAAATCCAGCCGGGATTTGGAAGAACAGGCAAGCTTTTCGGATTTCAAAACTACAATGTCGTACCGGATATTGTTGTTATGGGAAAAGGAATGGGCGGTGGAATGCCTGTAGGTGCATTCACAGCTTCATCAGCAATGATGGATTTACTGACCGAAAACCCTAAACTGGGTCACATTACCACTTTTGGAGGACACCCTGTCATTGCGTCAGCTTGCTTGGCTACTTTGAAAGAATTAACTGAAACCAACATCATGACAGAGGCTTTGGAGAAAGAAAAACTCTTCAGATCGCTTTTGGTACATCCTTTGATTAAAGAAATAAGAGGAAGAGGACTGATGCTCGCCGCCATGACAGAGAACGCCGACATCACAAATGAAGTAATTTTAAAATGTCAGGACAGAGGTTTAATTCTATTTTGGCTGCTTTTTGAAGGATGCGCAATTAGAATCACACCGCCTCTTACAATTTCCGAAGAAGAAATTAGAGAGGGCTGTGCTATCATTCTTGAAGTAATGAATGAGATGCTTTAATATTTTTTTGCAGATTTTAGAATTTAGACATTATATTTAAAAATTTAACTTTGATTCTTTGACATTGACATTGAAAAATCTGTTAATTAAATTGTTCACAACAAATAGAATTCTTCCTCATATCAACAATACGTTTTCCTAATTTTAGTATAGGATAATTTAAAAACACACAGTATGCAATTAAGCAACGAAGAAGAAGAGTATAACTTATCCCTATCCAAATTTGAGTCCATGTTGAAAACCAACAAAGTACTCTTTTTTGACTCCGAAGAATTTGAAGAAATCATTCTTCATTACCTCGATATGGGCAAGTCAGCATTGGCTAAAAAAGCTTTGAAACTGGCTCTGGAACAGCACCCAAGATCCAGCGGACTTAAATTGGTTCAGGTAGAAATGCTCATTTATGATGACAAACTGGAAATAGCCGAAAAGCTGTTAAATGAGCTTTATGCCATCGAACCTACAAACGAAGAAATTTACATCCAAAAAGCCAATATTTGCTCCAAAAGGGATCAGCATGAAAAAGCAGTAGAAATGCTTAAGATTGCTTTAGAATACACAGACGACTATGCAGATGTTTACAACCTTATCGGCATGGAATATCTTTTTATGGATAATCTTGAATCAGCCAAAGAAAGTTTCATTAAATGTCTGGAAGAAGATTTTGAAGATCAATCGGCACTTTACAATGTCGTATATTGTTATGAATTTTTGGATCAAAACCAAGAAGCCATATTGTATTTAAACAAATACATCAACAAAAATCCTTACAGTGAAATTGCATGGCATCAATTAGGGCGTTTGTATTATGGTGTAAAAGAATACGAAAGTGCAATACGTGCTTTTGATTATGCCACCCTTATAGACGAGGAATTCCTTGGTGCTTTTATGGAAAAAGCAAAAGCATTGGAACGTCTAAAAAAATACGATCTTGCCATTGAAAGCTATAACAGAACCATCGAATTGGACGATGCCACATCCTATGCCCTGCTTCGAATAGGAAAATGCTATGAAAAACTGGGCAACAAAGTTTTGGCACTTAAATATTTTAATAAAACGGTACATGAAGACCCCCTTTTAGACAAAGGATGGATTGCCATTACCGATTTTTATGTGCGCCAGAAAAACTTCCAAAAAGCATTGTTTTTTGTCAATAAAGCCTTGGCGATTGACAACCAAAACAAATTGTACTGGAAACGTTTTGCTGCCATCAACAAGCATATGAATTTATTTGAAGAAGCTGAATTTGGCTTTAGAAAAGCTGTAGAATTTGGCGATTACCAACTTGACACTTGGTTGTTTTGGGTTGACATTTTACAATTTTTAGGAGAATTTGAAACTGCAATTCAAACCTTACTGCAAGCCTCCGAATATTTTCCGGAAGAAAACGAAGTGGAATACCGTTTGGCAGGGCTGTATTTTATGATTTCAGACAATATCAAAGCCAAATTTCATTTGAGCAACGCATTACGTCTGAATTACGATAATTATATCTTGTTGGAAGATTTATTCCCGGTTGTCTGGGAGAAAAAAATGGTACAAAATTATATTGACAAACATAAAAAACAATAATGATTGAAGTTTTAAGAAAACGTTTTGGTTTATTAGGCCGCAATATCAGTTACTCCTTTTCAAAAGGATATTTTACAGAAAAATTCAGCAAAGAACATTTTGAAGGTTGCACTTATGAAAATTTTGATATTCCTGAAATCAGTTATTTTGCCGATTTAAAAGAAAACAACTCAGATCTTAACGGATTGAATGTAACCATTCCTTACAAAGAGACGGTAATTCCTTTTTTGGATAAATTATCAAAAAATGCCGAACAGATTGGAGCTGTAAACACCATTAAATTCACAAAAAAAGGAAAACTAAAAGGCTATAATACCGACTATTACGGATTCAAAAAATCATTGGAACCTTTATTACAGCCACATCATAAAAAAGCACTTATCCTTGGAACAGGCGGAGCCTCTAAAGGGGTTGCTTTTGCTTTAGACCAATTGGACATCGCTTACACATTTGTCTCCCGTGGAGGAAAGGAAAACAGTATCGATTACAGCCTTATCAATGCCACGACTTTTGACAATTATCAAATCATAATTAATTGTACTCCGGTGGGAACAAGTCCGAATGTTGATTTATTTCCGATGATTCCTTATGAATTCTTTACCGAGAAGCACATAGCCTACGATTTAATCTACAATCCGGCAGAAACCCAATTCCTGAGCAAAGCCAAAGCCGAAGGTGCTCAAATTAAAAATGGTTTGGATATGCTTATTTTTCAGGCGGAAAAGGCTTGGAAGATTTGGAATAAATAGAATTTCACTTGTTATATTGCTTTTACAACAATAACAATTCTATAATTATAAAATACTGAACCCTCAAATTGGATTATCCTTTGAGGGTTTTCTATTTAATGTCATGACTTTAAAAAAATCAGCTGTGAAATCAAAAACCAAGCCAACAAACTAGAAAGAATTCAAATTACATTATTTAAATAAGATTTTTCTGCATAATTAGATTATAAACAAAAGTTTTATTTTGTATTTTGACGCACCTTTACTATCTTTCGCATTCAAAAAAATAAAAACCTTAAACATTTACATAATGTTAGAAGAAAAGAATGATAACCTATCTCTTAAAGAAAATGAGATAGATGGAAAAACAGCCAATGAATTGCAAGAAACAATTCAATCAGAAGCTTCTGTAGTAACAGAAAACGAAATCAGTGATGCTGTTGCAGAAGAAAATACGGTAAATCCCGTTTCTGAAACAGTAATTTCAACTGAAAATGAAACAGACGAAAAGCAAGACGTAATTGACGCCATAGCTGAAACAAATGCAGAAGAAAGCGAAGATGAGACATTAAAGGAACGTCATGATATTCCAATGCTTGATTATGAAGCATTGCCGATGGACACACTTGTAAGTGAATTGAAAAATTTGGTTACAAATGAGAAAGTAATGTCTATTAAAGAGCATGTTGAAGAAATCCGAAAAGCATTTTTAGCAAAATACAATCATCTTATAGAAGAAAAAAGAGAAGAATTCAATCAGGAAAATCAAGATCCAAACGAGGAATTTCAATATCATTCTCCACTAAAATCTAAGTTCGACCAATATTACACTATCTACAAAGACAATAAAAACGTACACTTTAAAAGTTTACAATCAAATTTAAAAACCAATCTTGAAGTTCGATTGGCAATTGTAGAAGAACTTAAAGAACTAATCAACCCACAAACCAACATCAAAGACACTCTAAATCATTTTAATGAACTAAGAGAAAGATGGAAAAATGCTGGTGCAATTCCAAAGGATAAATACAATCATGTTTGGAATAACTATCATTTTCACGTAGAAAATTTTTATGATTATCTGCATCTGGACAGAGAAGCAAGAGATATTGATTTCAAATACAATCTGGAGCAAAAACAAAAAATCATTGCCCGTGTTCAGGAATTACTCGAAGAAGCTGACATCAATAAAGCTTTCCGAGAACTTCAGGATTTACACAGAATCTGGAAAGAAGATATCGGTCCTGTCTCAAGAGAGCACCGCGATGAAATTTGGAACCAATTTAGTGAGCTGACAAAAAAAATGCACGACAAACGTGAAGTTTTGTTTGAAGCCTTAAGAGGGACTGAGCTTGAAAATTTGGAAAAGAAAAAAGAAATCATTGCTAAAATTGAAGTTTTAGCAACCGAAAAAGTTAACGCACATTCACAATGGCTGGCTCAAATTGAAAAAGTGGAAGCTTTACGTTCTGAGTTTTTCTCAGCAGGAAAAGTACCTGCTGATGTTAATGAAGCTACTTGGGCTGCTTTCAAAACTGCCGTTAGAAATTTCAACAGTTTCAAAAATTCTTTTTACAAAGACATCAAAAAAGATCAAAACGAAAACCTGAACAAAAAAATTGCATTGGTGAAAAAAGCCAAAGAATTACAGGAAAGTGTTGATTTTGCAAGTACTACTCCAATCATGAAACAAATTCAGGAAGATTGGAAAAAAATTGGTCACGTTCCAAGAAAATATTCTGATAAAATCTGGAATGAATTCAGAGAAGCATGCAATCACTATTTTGACAAGTTAAAAGAACACAAAAACGTTGAAAACGTTGAAGAAGTAGAAGCTTTTGATAAAAAGAAAGCCTACTTGGAAACATTGAGAGAATTCCAATTAACCGGTGATCACAAAACCGATTTGGATGCTATCAAATTACATATCGAAACCTGGAAAAACTTTGGTAAAGTTCCTTTCCCAAGAAGACATATCGAAGGGAAATTCAACAAAATTCTTGATGCTTTATTCGAAAAATTAAGCTTAAGCAAAAAAGACACTGAAATGATGCGTTTTGCCAACAGAATGGAAAACCTTTCTGAAAGCAATGACACTAGAAAATTGGATAACGAAAAAATTTTCCTGATGCGTAAAATTGAAGAAGTACAAAATGAAATTTTCCAACTAGAAAATAACATTCAATTTTTCACCAATACAAAAAATGCAAAAAAAGAAAATTCTATCGTATTGGAAGTTAGAAAAAACATTGCCATCCATAAAGAAAGCCTCGATGTCTGGAAAGAAAAACTAAGACAGTTAAGAAATTTGAATCAAGAATAAATTCAAATTTCTTAATAAACAAAAGCCCCAAAACAAATAAGTTTGGGGCTTTTTTTAAACTAAAACATACAACTTTAACTTTCATTTACCACAATTCACTCTTAAAATAAAAACCTATTCTCTAATTTTGCAACATGAAAAAATTTTGGAAATTTATCGTATTTGCAGGACTGCTGATTCAGTTCAGCTTTGCTTATAGCGCCAATCACGATTCCACGATTTCTCCAAAAAAAGACAGCAACAATGCGTTCAGCAAAGAAAGTTTAAGTGTATCCCACTTTGTTCAACCCAGCACAGAAAGGAACAATCCTGATTTAAAACAGAACAACCGTATTCCGGTTGACATAAGCAACTTCAATACAACACTTCCTTTATTTTCGAGTTTAAAAGAAAATAATCTTAAAATCTTTCTGTCTGAGCAAGACATCAATAGATGTGCAAACGTCTCAGTTTTACTTTTTCCTTTCCATTATTTTTGGTGATTTAATATCATGATTCTTTCTTATAAAAGTCCGAAAGGCTTTTAATTCCTTCTCGGTTCCAATGGATCTGAGAAACAAATCATTATATCTAATTCTAAAAAAATAAAAAATGGACACATCTGTAACCATAATAGGTCTTATCATTACTGTTTTGATAGGCATTCCCATAACTTTAGTTTTTCGTTCCAACATAACGAATAGAGCAAAAATAAAAGAGATAAAGAAGCAATACAGCCAAAACAATCATTACAACTTTGATTTAACCGAAACACAGAACAAAAAAATCCTGTCTCTAGACCAAAAAAACAAAGGTTTTCTCTTCATTGATTTTAGCTATAAAAAAGAAACCGCTTATTTTGTGAATTTAAAAGACATTATTCTGTGCAATCTAATCGAAACCACCCGAAGTAAATTGGGCACAATCGAAAAAGTTGAAATAGAACTCGTGCATAAAGACACCATGAAAAAAGAAATGATTCCGATTTATAATATCGAAAATCATTATTTGGACTTCAATTGTTTGTTTGAAGACCATAAATTGGCAAAAAAATGGGTTGGTTTAATTAATGAAAGTATATAACAAATCTACAAAGAGACTCAAATGAGTCTCTTTGTCTGTATATAACTACAAGAAAATATGACAATTATCATTTTAATCCAGAAAAAGTCCTTTTAATTTTGTCATTTACATTAAATGCGAAATTATGAGAACCTCACTTATTCAAAAATACAATGTTCCCGGACCACGTTACACGAGTTATCCTACGGTTCCTTATTGGGATGAGTCAGGATTTACCAATGAACTTTGGATAGAAACCCTAAAAAAGTCGTTTCAGGAAAGCAATAACAAGGAAGGCATCAGTTTGTACATACATCTTCCATTTTGCGAAAGTTTGTGTACCTTTTGCGGTTGTAACAAACGCATCACCAAAAATCATAATGTTGAAAATCCATATATTGAAGCAATTTTAAAAGAATGGGATCTTTACTGTAAAATATTGGGCGAAAAACCAAAAATTAAAGAAATACATTTGGGTGGCGGAACACCTACCTTTTTCTCAGTCCAGAGTCTTGAAACCTTAATAAACGGAATATTTTCTAAAGCAGAAAAAGCCGAGGAACATGAATTCAGTTTTGAAGGACATCCCAACAATACAACACATGCCCATTTACAAAAGTTATATGATCTCGGTTTCAGAAGGGTGAGTTTTGGTGTTCAGGATTATTCTGAAAAAGTGCAAAAAGCAATTCACAGGATACAGCCTTTCCACAATGTCGCAAAAGTTACTTTTTGGGCTAAGCAAATAGGATATACTTCCATAGGTCATGACATTATCTTTGGATTGCCTTTTCAGGAAGTTGAAAATATCGTAGATACAATAGAAAAAACTAACTCACTGCAACCCGACCGATTGGCGTTCTACAGTTATGCCCATGTACCGTGGATAAAAGGAAACGGACAACGTGGATTCCATGACGAAGACATCCCAAAAGATGATACCAAAAGAAAATTATACGAAGTTGGAAAAGAGTTGCTTTTTGAAAACGAGTATTATGAAATTGGTATGGATCATTTCGCCCTAAAATCAGACAGCCTTTACAAATCGTTTGACAATAAAAAACTGCACCGAAACTTTATGGGGTACAGCTCTTCAAAAACCCAATTAATGATTGGTTTGGGCGTTTCATCCATAAGCGACAGTTGGTATAGTTTTGCTCAAAATGTCAAAACCATCGAAGAATATTACGAAGTTTTGAAAACGGATCAATTACCTGTTTACAGAGGTCACTTATTGTCTCCTGAAGATTTAATCATCAGAAAACACATTCTTAATTTAATGTGCCATTTTGAAACCAGCTGGGAAGATTCGACAAATTATGTTCCTGAAATCCCAGATATTATAATTCAGTTGAAAGAAATGGAGAACGACGGTTTATTGACAATTGGTGATAAAAAAATTATTGTTACTGAAGAAGGCAAGCCATATGTTCGTAACATTTGTATGGCCTTTGATTTAAGATTAAAAAGAAAAGCACCCGAAACTGCTTTATTTTCAATGACGATTTAACGGAGAAATCCTTTTAAAAAGCAACATCTTAATTTTAATTCATCTTTGATTAAAGCTCTTTTGGGCGTGCCCCTCCGTCTCGTCCGAAAAAGACGAGACTTCGGGTCGGGCTGTACGTTCCCGCTTCCCGATGAAAAATCGGGAGAGCTCCACTGCCATCCCTCACGCGGAAAGCAGAAACATTCAATAACCTAGAAGCATAAAAAAAGCCAATTAATGACAATTGGCTTTTTCTTGTACAAACAAACTCATGTTGGAAGGCGAAACATAGGAAATCCCCAGCCCCAGCCCTCTTAGGATAAAGAGCACAGCTATTACAATACCAACATAGGGAATTATTTTTTGAATGTTATTCCGAATACCGACAGTCAAAAAAGAATTGATATAGACCACCAAACTCATTAAAGGCACGGTTCCTAAGCCAAAGAGCAGCATATACAGCACTCCAAAACCGGCACTTTGCATGGCAATTGCACCAAACAAAGCCACATAGACCATTCCGCAGGGCAAAAAACCATTAAGCAACCCGATAATAAAAAGCGATTTGAAGCTTTTATTTTTGAAATGACTGCCTAAATTTTGTTTGATTTTTGAAATCCATACGTACACAGGCTTCGAAAAATTATATTTGGTGAAAACCTTTTCGGGAATCAAAATCACCAAAATCATGGCCACTCCAATAAAAATAGATAATTGTTGCTGGATTCCAGCCAAAAACAAACCCTTGCCCAACAAACCAAAAAGTAAGCCTATGCTTCCGTAAGCCGTCAATCTTCCTAAATGATAAGTAATGATTTGAATTGCCTTTTTGGCAGGATTATTACGCTCTACAGGCAACATCATAGCAATCGGGCCGCACATTCCTATGCAGTGAAAACTACTGATTAAACCAAATAAAAAAGCGGTGTAAAGCATTGTTTATTGTTTTTGGTTTGTTGGTTTATAGTTTATGGTTTTAACCACCTAACAACAAACAACAAGCGATAAACTTATTTTATATAAATCTTTTGTTTGGTCAAATAGGCTTTACCATTATATTTCCATTCCATATTGATGTACCATTCACCACCAACAAACTTGTCTTTAGGAATAGACAAAGAAGCTGTATCCGTAAATATGAGTGGCACTTGAAAATCAAATTTCTTATTGGAAGCTCTATATAATGCAACGGTCCCTTTGATATCCTTTGGCGAAAAGTCATCTGGAAAAGTAACCGTAACATCATTGGAACCAACAATAATTACAGGTTTTTCTTTTAAATCATGTGCATTTTGGATTCGTGCCATTTCATCCTGAAAATGGACATCATGCTTGTAATACTCTTCCACTACCAATTCATTATCATACTTACTGTCTGACTGGACTTTTAAAACAAAATACATAATAAAGCTGATAAACAGTGCGAACACAATCACAATTGAAGTTCCCCAATTAATTTTTATTTTCATTTCTTACTATTTCTTGTAATTATTTTTTTTGAATGATTATAAACCTAATCAAAACTGCGCGGACTTAAAAAACTGGTATAGGTAGTTTCAATTTTTTTATTCCCTTCATACAGATCTATTTCTAATTTGGTTCTGTCGCTTTCCAGCAGAAACTTATTGATTTCGATAAACATAGTACCACTGGACATTCCATGCATAGGAACTTTTAATTCCTGAACACCGACTACTTTTAAAGTTCCTTTAATTCCAACTAATCTAAAATTCATGTCTTTGATATCATGATTGGTTTTATTAATGATTTTAAAAGTATAAATATTACTGATATTATCTCCTTTGTGCTGATATAATTGGCCTGGCAGTCTCAAAATGGTTGCCTCAACTTCTGATCTTAAAAACAACAAGCCAGTAAGAACACCCACCAAAATAACCAAAATTGCGGTATACCCTTTCATTCTGGCCGTAAATTTGAACTTGGCTTTAGTCTCAATTTCGTCTTCAGATGCATAGCGGATAAGCCCTTTGGGCAATCCCACCCCTTCCATTATGGTATCGCATTCATCGATACAGGCGGTACAATTTACACATTCCAACTGAACTCCGTTACGGATATCAATTCCAGTAGGACATACGTGCACACACTGTTTGCAATCAATACAGTCCCCTTTTCCTGACGCGGCTCTATCTTCCTGTTTATTGAATTTAGCTCTGCCCACTTCTTTTTCACCACGTACAAAATCGTAAGCAACATTTATTGATTTTTTATCCAATAAAACCCCTTGCAATCTTCCGTATGGGCAGGCAATAATACAAACCTGCTCTCTAAACCAGGCAAAAACAAAATAAAAAACTCCCGTAAAAATCAACAATGATACAAAACTGCTTGAGTGAGCCAAAGGTCCATCCTGAATTAAACGGAATAATTCATCACTGCCAATAAGATAAGCCAAAAACACATTGGCTATCAGAAAAGAAATCATAAGAAACACAAACCATTTCAATGTTTTCTTTCTAATTTTTTCTCCATTCCATTCCTGCTTTTCCAAACGGATTTGTGCTCCCCTATCACCTTCAATCCAATATTCAACGCGACGAAAAACCATTTCCATAAAAATAGTCTGCGGACAAACCCATCCACAAAATATCCGCCCAAAAATAACCGTAAATAAAATAACAAACACAACCCCAATAACCATAAACAACACAAAAATATAAAAGTCCTGTGGCCAAAATGGGAAGCTAAAAATATTAAAACGGCGTTCCAAAACATTAAACATCATGAACTGATTCCCGTTTATTTTTATAAAGGGATTAACAATAAGTATAATCAATAAAAAATAGCTGACCCATTTTCTATAATCATAAAACTTACCCGATGGCTTTTTGGGATAAATATATTTTCTATGACCTTCCTTATCGACAGTTCCTATGGTATCTCTGAAAGATTCGTCCAGTTTACTTGACATTTTATTATTTTTAAATTAAAAAAGAGCTTTCTCAAAGTAGTGAATTTTGACAAAGCTCTTCATTTATATAATCATTAGTATTATTTTGCTTCGGTATCTGCAGCTGGAGCTGCGGCAGCACTTGCAGGAGCATTTTCATCAACCCAAATTTCACCGTCCGGTGCTTTTGGATCTTTTGGATTACTTCCTTTTAATGATATAACATAACTTGCAACCGCTTGAATTTCTTTCGGTTTCAAAGTACCTTTCCAGGCAATCATCCCTTTACCGTCTCTACCTCCATTGGTAATAGTGTGGAATAAATTTTTAATACCCCCTCCTAATATCCAATGGTCATCGGTTAAGTTTGGTCCAATTTGCCCGCCAGCATCAGCACGATGACAAGCCACACAATTGGTTTGGAAAATTGCTTTCCCCTTATCCAAATCGGCCGGATCAGTTAATAATGTCACTGTTTTTTCGTCCATCAAATCCGGAGCTGTTTTCATGTACTCGGCTACTTCAATTTTTGCTTGAGCCATTTCACTTTTCAATTCAGCTTCTTGATCCGGTGCTCCCATTATTTCGTAACGAACCAAATAGATTACAGAGAAAATAATACAGGCATAAAACAAATACACCCACCATGGCGGTAAATTATTGTCCAATTCTTTGATTCCATCATAATCATGATCCATCAACAATTGTTTTTCATCTTCAATCGGTACCGTCCTTGTCAGACGCTGCATTAAGTTTTTGTACCATGATTTTTCTTTAAAACTTAAAGTATCTTCGTGAGCCAACCTAGCTTTTTCCTCATCAGACAACAATCTGTAAGTAATTGTATTTACAGCATTCAATGTTACTTCTATTGCTATCAAAAGGAAAAGCAATACAAACAAAAAGACTGCAACCATAGGGTATTTTATAAAAGCAGGACGGTTTCCCGAATCGATAAAATACTCCATCAATCCCATGACTGAGAAAAATATGAAAAGAACTCTTATATATGGCGGAATTAATTTTTTCATTATTTATATTTTTTGAAATTGTACAATTTAATCTTCTAATGGGATTTGACTGATTTCGTCTACAGTCTCTTTTTTGTACGAATACACCCAAAGTCCAAGACCTAGGAAAAAGAAAAAGAAAATCAGCAACGATAGTATTGGAAATATTGCAACACCTGCAATGGTTTCCATATTGTGTTTTATTTGTTCAAACATAACGCTTCCTTATTATTCTTTTACTTTAATATCGGTTCCCAATCTTTGGATATAAGCAATCATTGCTACAATTTCTCTTTCATTCATCGGAACGAATTTTTCTCCTTTAGCCAAAGCTTTTTTCTTGCTTTCGTCATAACTTTTCACAAAGTCAGGATCATTTTTAAGGCTTTCTTCAATGGAAATTGCCTGAGCTCTTAAATCTTTCAAACCGTTTGCAATTTGATCATCACTATAAGGAACACCAAGTGTCTTCATTGCTTTCATTTTCTTTTCTGTCAAAGAAGTGTCCATTGCCTTATTGTCAAACAACCATTTGTAGCTAGGCATTATAGAACCTGCCGAAATACTTTGCGGACTCCAAAAGTGATTAAAATGCCAGTTATCATTGTATTTTCCACCAACTCTCAACAAATCGGGACCTGTACGTTTTGACCCCCATAAAAATGGATGGTCATACACAAATTCCCCAGCTTTGGATTGTGGTCCGTAACGCTCTACTTCACTTCTGAACGGACGAACTGATTGGGAGTGACATCCCACACAACCTTCTCGGATGTATAAATCACGACCTTCCAATTCCAAAGGAGTGTATGGTTTAACACTTGCAATCGTTGGTATATTAGATTTTACCATAATCGTTGGCACAATTTGGATAATTCCACCAATTAATATTGCAATTGTCGCAAAAACTGCCATTTTGATTGGTTTTCTTTCCAACCAAGTATGGTATTTTTCCCCTTTAAGTCTTCCTGAACTGATAGTTTTTAATGCCGGAGCTTCAGCCAATTCATCTTCAACTTCTTCACCAGCTCTAACTGTTTGGATAATATTGTAAACCAATGTCAGCATACCAATTAAATACAGAGACCCTCCTATCGCTCTCATCCAATACATTGGAATGATTTGAGTAACTGTTTCAAGGAAGTTACCATAGGTCAAAGTCCCGTCAGGGTTAAATTGTTTCCACATGGAGGCCTGAAGAAAACCAGCCAAATACAATGGCAATGCGTATAATATGATTCCAAGTGTACCGGCCCAGAAATGGAAATTGGCCAATTTAGTGGAATATAATTTAGTTTTTGTCATTCTTGGAATCAACCAATAAATGATACCGAAAGCCATGAAACCATTCCAAGCCAATGCTCCAACGTGTACGTGGGCAATAATCCAGTCAGTATAGTGTGCAATAGCATTCATATTTTTCAAAGAAAGCATTGGTCCTTCAAAAGTTGCCATACCATAACCTGTCATGGCTACAACGAAAAACTTCAAAACCGGTTCTTCACGTACTTTGTCCCAAACTCCTCTTAATGTAAGCAATCCGTTAATCATACCTCCCCAAGATGGAGCAATCAACATTACTGAGAAAACGACTCCTAAGTTTTGAGCCCATGTTGGCAAAGCCGAATACAATAAGTGGTGAGGACCTGCCCAGATATATAAAAATATCAATGACCAAAAGTGGATAATAGACAATCTATAAGAATACACAGGACGATTGGCAACTTTCGGAACAAAATAATACATCAACCCTAAGAAAGGTGTTGTTAAGAAAAAAGCAACCGCATTATGACCATACCACCACTGCACCAAAGCATCTTGTACTCCTGCATAAACAGAGTAACTTTTCATACCTGAAACAGGCAACTCCAAACTATTAAAAATATGCAATACCGCAACCGTAATAAATGTGGCTAGGTAAAACCAAATGGCAACATACAAATGACGCTCTCTTCTTTTTAGCATCGTACCAATCATATTGATACCGAAAGCTACCCAAATTAAGGCAATGGCAATATCAATTGGCCATTCTAATTCGGCATACTCTTTTGATGAAGTATATCCTAAGGGAAGCGAGATTGCCGCTGCAACAATAATTAATTGCCAACCCCAAAAATTCAGGTTACTCAAGAAATCACTGTACATTCTTGCTTTTAATAAACGCTGCAACGAATAATAAATACCCGCAAACATTGCGTTCCCAACAAAGGCAAAAATTACTGCATTGGTATGCAAAGGTCTCAATCTACCAAAACTCAACCATGAAATACCTTCGGTCATATTTGGAAAAAGGAACATAGTAGCCAATATAAGACCCACTAACATTCCCACAACTCCAAACAGTATGGTAGCATAAATGAACTTCTTTACAATTTTGTTGTCATAATAAAATTGTTCCATTTCCATATTTATAATTGTTTTTAAATTTGTTAAAACTGGCTAATTATTAAAAGATTAAAGAGTAATTTAACTCTTAATTTTTGATTCTTTTTTGGAAGATTTGATTAATTCATCGTCAAAAAGGATTCTGACCGATGGTGTATAATCGTCGTCATACTGACCTGATTTTACTGCAAAAACGAAAGCAATAAAAAACCCAATAGCTACGAAAATACTGATAGCAATTAATAAATAAATAACACTCATAACATGTCTTAATATTAAGTAAACAAAAGTAATTTCATCCCTTTTAAGAAAATATGACAATTATCATATTAAATCCAATATGTTAAATTTATGAAAAAAAATCAAACAACTCCTTAATTAAATTATTTTATTTTCCTCGAATAATAATTACTCATTACTGTTACAAAACTCACTATTGTAATGGTACTCAACGGCATAATGATTGCGGCAACCAATGGCAGAAGATTTCCCGTTATCGCAAAAGACAATCCAACCACATTATACAAAAGTGATAAAGTGAAACTCATTTTGATAGTCGTAATAGCTTTTTTAGATAATTTTAAAAAATAATGAAGCTTTTTGAATTCTTTCGCATCCAAAATGGCATCACAGGCCGGTGAAAAAACATTCACGTTTTCAGAAATGGAAATCCCAACATTGCTTTGTGCCAATGCTCCGGCATCATTAAGCCCATCTCCTACCATCATTACGTTTTTACCTTGCTCCTGCAACGATTTTATGAACTCTAATTTTTGTTCGGGTTTTTGATTAAAAATCATTTCTGTGCCTTTCGGCAAAATTGACTCCAGCAGACTGCGCTCTCCTTCATTATCACCAGACAAAACTTTCAGCTGGTATTGCGAGCTCAGTTTACTGAACAATTCGGACAATCCTTCCCGGTACTGATTATTAAAGATATATTTACCGAAATATTCATTACCTATTTTTACATGAACAGAAGTTTGCTGCATTTTGCTTTGGCTTTTTTCATCAATAAAACCAGCCGATCCCATTTGTACCGAAACACCATCTATTACTGCCAAAATTCCTTTTCCTGCTATTTCTTCAAATGAATCCAATTTTAATCGTTTGGTTTCTGGCAGAAAATCATACAGCATTCGGCTCAAAGGGTGATTAGAAGCGCGAAGCACACTTTTTAGTAAAGCCAGATTAGATTCATCAATAGCCTTTCCTTCATAAGAAATATTCGATTTTGCATTGGTGGTAATTGTCCCCGTTTTATCAAAAACAACCGTATCTACTTTGGCCAATTGTTCAATTACCAAAGCATTTTTAAGGTAAAAGTGTTTATTTCCAAAAATCCGCAACATATTTCCCATTGTGAAAGGCGCAGTCAATGCCAATGCACAAGGACAGGCCACAATCAATACAGCTGTAAAAACATTGAAAGCAGTATTGGCATCAAAAAATATCCAATATCCAAATCCCGCAAATGCAATCAATAAAAGGATTGGCGTAAAATAGCGACTGATGCTGTCGGTAATGGTCTTGTGCTTTTGCTCGACTCTTTTCTGGAAAACATCATTACTCCATAATTGGGTTAAATAACTTTGGGAAACCGAATGCAATACTTCCATTTCGATTACTTTCCCTATCTGTTTCCCTCCGGCAAAAACTTTATCACCTGATTTTTTGGTAATCGGAACAGCTTCGCCAGTAACGAAACTATAATCGATTTCGGCCTTATCAGATATTAAAATACCGTCAACCGGAATCAATTCCTGATTTCGAATCAACAGGCGGTTTCCTTTTTCGATTTCATAAACAGGAATGCTTTCCTCGGTGGAATCAGTATTTATTTTTGTAATCGCTATTGGAAAATAAGATTTAAAATCTCTTTCGAAACTAAGAAAACTATAGGTTTTGATTTGGAACATTTTCCCCAAAAGCATAAAGAAAATCAACCCGGTCAAACTGTCAAAAAAACCAGATCCATAATCCATTACAATATCAAAGGTGCTTCGAACAAACATCACGACAATTCCCAAAGCGATTGGAATATCGATATTAAGCATTCTTGATTTAATGCTTTTGACAGCTGAAACATAATAGCCACTTGCCGAATATAAAAAGGAAGGCAAAGACAAAGCAAAAATCAATCCCCTGAAAAAAGGACGGTAATTGTCAAGCCAATATTCTTTTACCTCAAAATACTCTGGAAAAGAAAGCAACATAATATTTCCGAAACAAAAGAATGCAACTCCCAATTTATAAGTCAGACTCCTATCAACATTACTTTTTCCGGTTTCGTAATTTTCCAGGCTGATATAGGGTTCATATCCTATCGAACTCAATAAATGAACAATATTTTTCAGCGAAACAATCTCTGGATTGTAATTAATCCGGACTTTCTTTTCAGGAAAATTCACCTGTGAAGTGTTTATGCCTTTTTGAAGACGCTGTAAATTTTCTAAAATCCAAATACAAGAACTGCAATGAATATGAGGAATACTCAATGAAATAATCGCTGTAGAGTCTTCTTGGAACTCCAGTAATTTTGAAACTATACTTTCATTATCTAAAAAATCGTATTTTCCGCTAATATCCTGTGGTGTAGCTCCTGGAGACTTTTCAAAATCATAATAACAGGTTAAATCATTTAGACTAAATATTTCATAAACTGTTTTACATCCGTTGCAGCAAAACTCTTTTTCATCAAAGACAATTTTCTCTTCTATTACTATATTTAAACCACAATGAAAGCAATTTTTATTCTCCATAAATAAGGTGGGTAATTTGAACGAACAAAATTCAAAAATTGATTATATCACAACAATGATATTTATCATATAAATGTATAACTTTGTAGTCGAAAATACAATTTCGTTATGAGTAAATGTGAACAATGTATCGTGAGAGAATTTAGTTCTTTAAAGGCACTAAATAAAGACGAACTTATAAGAATTTCTGAGTGCAAAACCTCCCGAACCATCAAAAAGGGAGAAACGATTTTTGAAGAAGGCGAAAATGTTAATGGCATTTTTTGCGTAAAGGATGGTATCTGCAAATTGACCAAATTAAGTCCAAACGGAAAAGATCAAATTGTTAAATTGGTTACCAAAGGAGAATTATTGGGTCAACGTTCCATGATAAGTGACGAACCCGCTAATTTGAGCGCTGTCGCATTAGAAGACATGCAGGTTTGTTTTATACCAAAAGCTGAAGTATTAGGATTCTTCGATAAAAACAATCAGTTTTCTATGAATGTCATGAAAACTATTTGCGGTGATTTAAGACTGGCAGATGACCACATGGTCAATATGGCTCAAAAATCTGTAAAGGAACGTTTGGCTGAAACCTTGATTTATTTATACGAAACCTTTGGAACTAATACAGACAAAACGTTAAAAGTGCAGCTTTCCAGAGATGAATTGGCCAGTATGATAGGTACTGCAACCGAAAGCTGTATCCGTTTACTTTCTGATTTCAACAAATTGGGGCTGATTGAATTGGTAGGTAAAAAAATTGTTTTAAAAGACATCAATAAACTGAAAAAACTGGCTGAATAAAAAATTCAACCAGTTTTCAGAATTCTAATTACTATACTAAGAAATTAAAGTTTTTTTGCTTCGTTCCAAAAAACATCCATCTCGGCAAGCGTCATATCCATTAAGGGCTTTCCGAGTTCATCGGCTTTGCTTTCCAGATATTGAAAGCGCTTTATGAATTTTTTGTTGGTTCGCTCCAAAGCATCTTCGGGGTTTATATTCAAAAATCGGGCATAATTTATCATTGAGAATAAAACATCCCCAAACTCGGATTCCATTTTATCTTGATTTCCGGCAGCCACCTCTTCTTGCAATTCCAGCAATTCCTCTTGCACTTTATCCCAAACCTGGTGCGGTTCTTCCCAGTCAAATCCAACACCTTTTACTTTATCCTGAATTCTGCTGGCTTTTACAAGCGCAGGCAAACTTCGGGGAACACCTTCCAGAACCGATTTTTTACCTTCTTTAAGTTTTAATTTTTCCCAATTCTGTTTTACTTCCTCTTCATCTTTAACAACAACATCACCATAAATATGAGGATGACGATGAATGAGTTTTTCGCAGATATCATTACAAACATCAGCCATATCAAAATCATTCGTCTCGCTTCCTATTTTGGCATAAAAAACAATATGCAACAGCAAATCACCCAGTTCTTTTTTCACTTCGTTTAAATCATTGTCCAATATGGCATCTCCCAATTCATACGTTTCTTCAATGGTAAGATGACGAAGCGTTTGCAGAGTTTGTTTTTTATCCCAAGGACATTTTTCACGCAAATCATCCATTATATCTAATAATCGTTCGAAGGCCTGAAGCTGATTTTGTCTTGTGTTCATCGCATTTTGTTTTTTGTAAAAATAAGAAATCCTGTCAGGAAATTATCTTGACAGGATTATATTTTTAGTGATTAGTAAACAGTGGCTAGTAATTAGCGACAAGTATAATGACTAATCACTAACTCCTATTTACTAATTACTTTTTACTAATTACTCTTTTTTAGCTTTTGTTTTTTTAGCAGGAGCTTTCTTTTCAGCAACAACTTCTTCAGCTACTGGAGCAGTTTCTTCTGCAACAATTGGAGCTTCCTCAACCAACAAACCTTTTTCCTGAAGTGTGTTGTACCAGCTCACAATTTTCTTAACATCTGAAGCATACACTCTTTCCTCATCATATTCCGGCAATACTTCTCTAAAGTAAGACAATAATGTTGCGTTGTCTTCTTTATGTGAAATCGTTTGACCTTTATTTTCCTTCTTGGCAATATTCTGAATGATTTCAGCCAAAGGTTTCTCACCTTCGTAAGTATAAATAGAAATTTCAGACAATAGACTTACATTGCTTTTCAAACTTACCGTGATTTTTTTTCCATCCAATAATGACTCAGCAACAAAACCAGTGCGTGTCTGCACTTTCAAAACGTATAAACCTGGTTTCCCTGAAATGGATAATATTTTCTCTAAACTCATTTTTATTTTATTTATTTATTTTTTTTTATCAAAAATCTGCACACTCAATACTGCCAACTGATTACTATAAATTATCTCCCTTTTTTGGCAAAAAATTTCATTCTGTAATCCTGAAACGTTTTCCCTTCGGTGATATTCTTTAATTTTTTTTGAATCAGACGTTTTTTCAAAGACGAAATTTTATCTGTGAACAAAATCCCCTCGATATGATCGTATTCGTGCTGAATCACCCTTGCTATCAAACCATCAAATACTTCGGTTTTCATCACAAAATCCTCTTCACAATATTCTATGGTAACCGTTGGTTTCCTGTACACGTCTTCACGCACATCAGGAATACTCAAACAACCTTCGTTAAAAGCCCATTCTTCACCCTCTTCTTTTATTATTTTGGCGTTGATAAAAGTTCTTTTGAAACCTTTCAATTTATTTTGCTCTTTATCTTCTAAATCCTCATCATCACTAAACGGAGTGGTATCAATAACAAATAATCGCACTGATAAACCTACTTGCTCAGCAGCAAGGCCAACACCACTTGCATTATACATGGTTTCGTACATGTTTGCAATAACTTCTTTCAAATTTGGATAATCCGGAGTCAATTCCTCCCCTATTTTTCTTAAAACAGGATCACCATATCCTATAATTGGTAATATCATTTGATTTGTATTTATTATTAACTGGCGTAAATAAAGGAAAAAATCCGCTTTATTAAGGTGGCAAAAGTAGTAAAAAAATAGATATTGAATAATCTACATTTGATAATTAGCATTTTTTTGTACAATTGCATTCATCGGTTATAGAAAATCTTACGAAACCATTTATAACTTATCTTTGTATCAAATGAAATCCTATGATTGCCAAAATAGAAAAATTCACTGACAGCACTTATTTTACAAATGCATTAAAAGCAACTGTATCTGCAGTTATTCCAGTATTGATATTTACCTATTTTGGTCATTTTGAAATTGGTTTTAGTATTGCTCTAGGTGCTTTTTTAACATACCCAAGTGACATTCCGAGCAGTTTAAAACATAAAATAAACGGAATCATTGTAACCGCAGTTTTGATAGCAGGAGTCAATTTATTAATCAATCTCACCTATCCTATTCCCATTATTTTTTATCCTTTTTTCTCAGTACTGGTATTCACTTTGGCAATGCTATCCGTTTATGGACAAAGAGCAACTTTCACATCCTTTTCTGCTTTATTATCTGTATCGTTGTCCTTTTCGCATTTGCATACCGGATTGGAAATGGTTCAGCATTCGGCATTGATACTAGCAGGGGGACTATTTTATTTAATCATTTCATTACTGTTTCATTACTTAAGACCTTATCGTTACGCCGAATTGCAAGTTGCCGAATGTATTAAACTAACAGCAAAATACTTAAAACTGAGAGGTGATTTATGGAACAGTATTGCCGACAGGAATGTAATTCTAGAAAAACAACTGCATTTGCAGGTTGAACTCAATACAATTCACCACAATATCAGGAGAGTCCTTATCGGAAAACAAATAAATGCCGTTTCTTCCAATCAAAACAGGAAAATGCTCATTGTATTTATCTCTTTGGTAGAAATATTGGAATTAGCCCTGTCTACTTCATTCGACCATAATAAATTGCATCAAAAATTTGAAAAACACCCCAAGGTTTTAACTACTTATCAAAACCTTGCCTATAATCTTGCTTCAACTTTAAAACAGTTGTCCAAAAACATTGAGAAAAGAACCAAATATGTTCCTAAACATTTTTTATTTAAAGATCTCAATGCACTGGAAATAGTCATCGAGGAATATGAAACCGAATTAGGAAAAACGGAGGCTTCCGAAGGTGTTTTTATGCTAAAGACCATGCTTCAATATGCCGAAAAACAAATCGAAAAAATCAAAGTGATTGAACGTGCTTTCACATCAGTCTCCCATAGTTATGACTTTAAAGGAAAAGACAAGGATTTAGATAAGTTTTTGGCTCCTCAATATTATCCAATGAGCACATTTACCGAAAATTTAAGTTTTTCATCAACCATATTTAGACATTCCTTGCGGTTGACCGTTGCATTAATTTTTGGAGGTATCATTGGCAAATTTCTTTCGTTTCAAAACGAATACTGGATCCTTATGACGATAATCATTATTATGCGGCCGGGTTATGGTTTAACAAAACAGCGATCTATAGAAAGAGCTATCGGTACTATAATAGGCGGTATCATTGCATTCAGCATATTATCATTAATTCGGGATCATTTTACGTTAAGTATTTTAGCGATATTGAGTATGCTTTTGGGATTTGCCTTCAACCAAATAAAATACACGGTAAGCGCCGCATTTGTAACGATGTACATCGTTTTTTTATACGGTATACTTACCCCGGATTTTGTAAATGTAATTCAGTTCAGAATAATTGACACATTAACCGGAGCATTACTGGCCTACTTCGCCAATCATTTTTTATGGCCTTCCTGGGAATATACCAAAGCTCCTGAACATCTGGGAAAATCAATTTTTGCCAATCGTGAATATCTAAAAGAAATATTTGATTTTTATAGCAAAAAAGGAGATGTCACCACTCCTTACCGCCTGGCTAGAAAAAATGCATTCATCGAAATTGGAAATCTTATGGCTTCGTTCCAAAGAATGTCGCAGGAACCAAAGTCCAAGCAAAAAAACATGCTCGTTGTGTACAAATTGACAGAACTGAATCATTCCTTACTATCATCAATTGCTTCATTGGGAACTTATACACAATCCCATAAAACAACACCTTCGTCCAAAGCTCTTACCATTGTTGTGGAAAAAGTACTTAAAAACCTGGATCAGGCTATTGCTCTTTTAAAAGAAGAAGTAATTGAGAACAAAAATGAAATAACCAACGAAGAGTTGGCAAACCGTTTTACCGAATTAAAAAACATTCGCCAAAAGGAGCTAAAAGAAGGAAATCCAATTGACGGCGAAGCATTTGCTGTAAAAATGCAGGAAGCTCAATTGGTCATTGAACAATTAATCTGGCTGACCAATTTGTCCGAGAATATTCTGAAAACGACCAAAACATTAATGGAGGAGTAAAAAAACATTGGGTGCAATTCAGTTTCATTAAAATAAAACAGAATCACACCCAAGAGGTTAAAAAAACAGCCACAAGCTTCTAACAGAAACAGTGGCTGAAAAAAAATCTATTTATTCAGTTTTAAAACTTCTGAAGTATTGTTTCTAAGGGTAGCTAATAACTCTGGATTTTCATTTAAAGCATGACCAAAAGAAGGAATCATAGCCTTCACTTTTTTCTGCCATTCTGGAGAACTAAATTGCTCCGGAAAACATTTACTTACCAACTCAACCATTATAGAAACAGCAGTTGAAGCTCCCGGAGAAGCTCCTAATAGAACCGCCAAAGTTCCATCATTTGTATTGATAATTTCTGTACCAAACTCCAATTTTCCGATCAATTCTTCGTCTTTTTTAATAACTTGAACTCTTTGTCCTGCTCTTTCCAGCTTCCAATCTTTGGTTCTGGCATTAGGAACATATTCACGCAAAGCATTCATTCTGTCTTTTGGAGATTGACGTACTTGCTCAATCAAATATTTGGTAAGCGGGATGTTTTTATAACCAGCAACAATCATCGGAATTACATTATCTGGTTTTATAGACAATGGCAAATCTGAATAAGAGCCGTTTTTTAAGAATCGAGTAGAAAATCCTGCAAACGGTCCAAAAAGTAATGCTCTCTCTCCATCAATCATTCGGGTATCAACGTGAGGAACAGACATTGGTGGCGCACCTACACTTGCTTTTCCGTATACTTTAGCTTGGTGTTTTGCTATTACTTCGGGATTTGTACATTTTAACCATTGACCGCTAACAGGGAAACCTCCATACCCTTTTCCTTCAGGTACATTTGCTTTTTCCAATAATGGCAATGAACCTCCACCGGCACCTATGAAAACAAATTTAGTATATACTTTTTTCTTTTGACCGGAAGCTAAATCAGTGATTTTTATTCTCCAAGATTTGTCTTCTCTCTGTTTTAACTTTTTAACTTCATGGCTGTAGTGTATGGTCACATTGTCCAATTTTGTCAAATAACCCAATATGTTCCTGGTCAATGTTCCGAAATTTACATCAGTACCGATTCCCATTGAAGTTGCCGCTACTTTTTCATCTGGATTTCTGCCTTCCATTACTAACGGCATCCATTTTTGCAATTCAGAAACATCAGTACTAAAAATCATTTCAGCAAAAAGAGGATTTGATTGCAAAGCTTCAAATCTATTTTTTAGAAAGTCAACATTTTTATCTCCCCACACAAAACTAATGTGAGGGATACTTTTTATAAAATCTTCTGGAGATATAAGCTTTCCTTCTTTGACCAAATAGGCCCAAAACTGTCTGGAAACCTCAAATTGTTCGGCAATACTAATAGCTTTATTTGGATTTATTTTTCCGTCAGGACCTTCCGGTGTATAATTAAGCTCACAAAAAGCGGAATGTCCTGTTCCTGCATTATTCCATGCATCAGAACTTTCTGCTGCTGCAACATCCAATCTTTCGTAAATATCAATCTTTAAATCAGGTTGTAATTCTTTTAAAATTAAACCAAGAGTAGCACTCATAATCCCAGCTCCAATTAGAACTACATCAGAACTGGATCGTATTGTTGTTTCGGACATTTTTGTATTTTTTAAGAAGTTGCAAAATTAGTTCTAAAAATCACAAAAAAAAATTATTTTTCAGTTACAAAACACCAAAACAAAACAGCCGTTTGTTAAATTAATTGTATTATTTCCGGTTTAAATAATCCTGAAGCATAATAGTCGCAGAAATCTCATCGATAAGCGCTTTATTTTGACGCTGTTTTTTATTAAGTCCGCTGTCAATCATTGTCTGGAAAGCCATTTTTGAAGTAAACCGTTCATCAACCCTGATCACTTTCGTATCCGGAAAATGATTAGTAAAATGAGTTACGAAACCTTTAATAATAGAAGCACTTTGGGAAGGCTCTCCATTCATTTGTTTGGGTTCGCCTATTAGAACTGCTTCTACTTTTTCTTTGGCGAAATAATCTTTCAAAAAGTCAATAGCAGTTGCTGAAGGAATCGTAGTCAAACCCGAAGCGATAATTTGCAATTCATCTGTAACTGCTATTCCTGTTCGTTTTTGTCCGTAATCTATGCAGAGTATTCTTGGCATTTTATTTTTTTTATCAAAGGTAACTATTTTAATTTTCCAATTCGGAACAACAAAGGAAAAGTCACTTTCCTGTCATTCTTTTGCCAGGAAATTTCTAATTCTTCCCTGATTAAATCCAATGGATTGCTTTTGTTTTTTAAAATATAATGCTGTGTTGCTGACCAGGTTTCAAGATATCCCAACAATTCTTCAAAAGACCAGATAGAATGGTTTTCGAAACTTTCTGTTTTAATTTCGTCAAAAGGAAAAGGAATTGTAGTATAATTTTCATCCAAATATTTCCTCTCTTTATCCCAATACGTCCCTATAATATTGTAGTAATAATTACGAAGTATCACATCTGATTCTGCATTGGTCGAAAACAATCCGTAACCCAAAATGGCAAAGATTCCGTCAGGTTTGAGAATCCTGTAGATTTCTTTGTAAAACAAATTAAAATCAAACCAATGAACAGCCTGTGCAACAGTGATCAAATCAAAGGTTTTATCATCAAATGATGTCTTTTCGGATGACTCTTTCAGATAAACTAAATTAGATGCCTGAACAGCATTGTCAAGTTGCTTTTGACTAATATCAGTTGCATATACTTTTTCAAAAACTGCTGCTAATTTATGGGCAATCTGACCATTCCCTGTAGCAACATCAAGTGCTGTCGATTTGCTTTTGACAAACGAAACCAAATAATCAATCATTTCATTTGGGTAATGCGGACGATATTTTGAATAATCTGAAGCTTGCTTAGAAAAATTGTCTTTCATAATTTTCTTTCTTTTTTTCGCTTATCAAATTTACGACATTTAAACAGCCACAAGTTAAATCTATAACATTTTCCATACAAATTCTCTTTTTTGCAATGGGCTAAAAATGGTATCTTTGCCAAAAATTTATCAAAAATGAACGAATTACAATCTATAATAGAACAAGCCTGGGAAAACAGAGCTTTACTGCAAGAAACAAAAACTACTGATGCCATCAGAGAAGTTATTGAATTATTAGACTCTGGAAAATTACGTGTTGCCGAACCAAAAGGAGACGGATGGCAGGTAAACGAATGGGTAAAGAAAGCTGTTGTGATGTATTTCCCTATCCAAAAAATGGAAACATTAGAAGCTGGAATCTTCGAATATAATGACAAAATGTTATTAAAAAGAGACTATGCAGACAAAGGAGTTCGTGTAGTTCCCGGTGCATCAGCCCGTTACGGCGCTTACATTTCGAGTGGTGTAATCATGATGCCAAGTTATGTAAATATCGGAGCTTATGTTGATGCCGGAACAATGGTAGATACTTGGGCGACTGTTGGAAGCTGTGCCCAGATTGGTAAAGACGTTCACTTAAGCGGTGGTGTTGGTATCGGCGGAGTATTGGAGCCATTGCAAGCTGCTCCAGTAATTATTGAGGATGGTGTATTTGTTGGATCAAGATGTATCGTTGTTGAAGGTGTTCACGTAGGTAAAGAAGCTGTTCTTGGTGCCAATGTGTGTTTGACTGCTTCAACTAAAATTATTGACGTTACAGGTGATACTCCTGTTGAAATGAAAGGTTTTGTTCCAGCCCGTTCAGTAGTAATTCCTGGAAGCTATACTAAAAAATTTGCTGCAGGTGAATACCAAGTTCCTTGTGCATTGATTATCGGAACCCGTAAACCTTCAACGGATTTGAAAACATCATTGAATAATGCTCTTCGCGAATATGATGTAGCGGTTTAATTTTTTTAAATAAATTATCTAAAATAAAAATTCCAAATCTCAATTGTGTCTAACAATTGGAATTTGGAATTTTATTATTAAAAAATATCTCATTGAGAATTGATTTTTTTTTCTTCAATTTGCATCCTAAATTAATACAACTATTACATAAATGAAAATACTAGTTATACAGCAAAAAATGATTGGCGATGTACTAATTAGTTCTATCATTTGCAATAACTTAAGAAAAGCATACCCAAAAGCACAAATAGATTATTTGGTTTATGAATCAACTACACCTGTTTTGGAAGGAAATACTAATATTGATAACATTATTTTATTTCAGGAAAAGCATCGAAAAAGCAAAAAAGAATTTTTAAAACTTGCTCTTCAAATCAGATACAATCAATATGATTTACTTATTGATGCTTATTCAAAACTTGAAAGCTGGCTGATTGTATTATTAAGCGGTGCGAAGAGAAAAATTTCATATAAAAAGAAAGGGAGAACCTTTTTATATACTGACAATATCCCTTTTGAACCTTTTCCAAAAACTAATTTAGGATTAGCGATAGAAAGAAGGCTTTCCCTGTTAGAACCTCTCGATTTAAAAATAGAAATAGATCCATTGCCAAAACTTTATGTTTCAGAAAAGGAGAATCAAGAAGCTATATTTCTTTTTGAAAATCACAAACTAAAAAAAGAAAGAAAAACAGTAATGATAAGCCTTTTGGGAAGTGAAAAATTAAAAACTTACCCATTGGAATACATGGCAAATGTGGTAGATACTATTGCTGACAATCACGATGTAAACATACTTTTTAATTACTTTCCAAAACAAATTGATGATGCTAAAATTGTTTTGAATGCATGCAAAGCTTCAACTCAGGAAAAAATTTATTTTGATTTATTAGGAAGTGATTTAAGATCCTTCATCGCCATTATGAATCAGTGCGATTTGATTGTTGGCAATGATGGAGGTGCTATAAACATGGCAAAAGCATTAGAAAAACCTTCATTCATTATTTTTTCGCCATGGATTGAAAAGAAAATCTGGGCTACTTTTGAAGATGGTCTTATGCATTCCTCTGTTCATTTGAATGATTTTAAACCTGAACTTTTTTTGAAAGCTTCTGAAAAAGAACTTAAAACCGAAGCTTTAACATTATATCAGGAATTTAAACCTGCCTTTTTTAAAGATAAAATCGAATTATTTTTAAATCAAAATCTCAGTAACCAGAAGAAATGATTTTGACAGAAAAACAACTTTTATCAGCATTACTCATTACTTATAATGAGGAATCCAACATTAAAAAAGTCCTGAATAATTTGGCATTCGCCGATGAAATAATAATGGTTGATTCTTTTAGCACTGACAAAACATTAGAAATTGGATCGACTTTTAAAAATGTTAAAATTATACAACGGCCTTTTGATAATTTTGCTTCCCAACGTAATTTTGCTCTTAGTTTAGCTTCAAATTCGTGGATTCTTTTTATTGATGCTGACGAAAGATTAACTCCTGAGCTTCAGCAGGAAATTAATGTCGTAATTAATCAAAAAAGTAGTGCTTCGGCCTATTTTATGCGACGGAACTTTATGTTTGACAATAAAAAAATACAATTTAGCGGTTGGCAGACTGATAAAATCATTCGTCTTTTCAGAAAAGAAAAAGCAATTTATAATCCTGAAAAAATCGTCCACGAAAAATTAATTATAGACGG
>Ga0208398_100180_pt1 | contig 55081 bp, 51 predicted proteins | sample LakWasMe79_HOW10_2_FD_183905 | JGI IMG/M metagenome (GOLD analysis project Ga0208398, IMG submission 183905) | Freshwater sediment methanotrophic microbial communities from Lake Washington under simulated oxygen tension - Sediment Metagenome... | ecosystem: Environmental > Aquatic > Freshwater >...
CAGGCGTCTAATACACCTATCGAAATTTCATTAGAAAACAATTCAGTTTTCGGGCAACAGACCAGAAGATTTTTTGGAGTAAATGTAGATCATTTAATATCAGATAATTTTATGGTTGGAGCGACCTTTCTGAACATGAAAGAAAAACCATTTACACAAAAATCAAGTTATGGTCAGGAATCAGTAAATAACAGTATTTTTGGGATGCACGGGAATTTTTCATCACAAGTTCCTTTTTTTACACGTTTGGTTAACAAACTGCCAAATATTGATACCGATGTTCCTTCCAATATTTCTGTAAGCGGAGAGTTTGCTTATTTGATGCCGAATGCAGCTGACGGTGATAAATTTCAGGGTGAATCTACTATTTATGTAGATGACTTTGAAAGTTCCCAGTCTTCAATTGATTTACGTTCTCCCTATGCCTGGACTATGTCTTCAACACCGGAGAACAATACAACCAGTACTTATAATTTCAACGGAAATTTAGACGGGTTGGATTATGGTTTCAAAAGAGCCAAACTGGCATGGTATTCCATAGATCCTGTTTTTTATACTTCTAAGCCATCCGGGATAACAAATGATGATTTGTCTTTGAATTCTACAAGAAGGGTTTACAGTGAAGAGTTGTATCCATTGACGGATATTGTTCAAGGTCAGTCACTTGTTGTCAGTACCTTGGACTTGAATTATTATCCAAAAGAACGCGGGCCATACAATAATTCAGCGACTGTAGCCGATAGTCCTAATGAAAATTTTGGCGGAATTGTAAGATCATTAAGTTCGACGAATTTTGAACAAAGTAATGTAGAATATATTCAGTTTTGGGTTATGGACCCATACGTGGGTGCGGGAAGTGTTCCAAAATCGAATACAGGTAAAATCTACTTCAACCTTGGGGAAATTTCTGAAGATGTTTTGAAAGACGGGCGAAAAGTATATGAAAACGGCTTTGGACCGGATCAGGCTTTGGTAAGTCCTTCTCCTGTTTGGGGAAATGCACCTGCTTCGCAATCCTTAATTTATGCCTTCGATAATAATGAAAGCAACCGTACAAATCAAGATATTGGATTAGACGGGCTTTCTTCTGCTGAAGAGGCAAAAGTATATTCTAATTATGCTTCAGATCCCGATCCTGCAGGAGATGATTATCTGTATTATTTGAATACTACAGGAGGCGTATTGGACCGTTACAAAAAGTATAACGGAGTCGATGGAAATTCAAATGTCAATATTAATTCTGCTAACAGAGGTTCTTCAACTGTTCCTGATGTTGAGGATGTGAACAGGGATAATACAATGAATACTATCAATGCCTATTATGAATACAGTATTGATATGAAACCTGATATGGTTGTTGGTCAAAATTATATAGCCGATATTAGAAATACATCGGTGAGTTTGCCAAACGGCAGTTCAACAGAAGCCAGATGGATTCAATTTAAAATTCCAATTTCCCAGCCTGAAAACACGATTGGAAAAATTTCAGATTTTCGATCAATCCGTTTCATGAGAATGTTTATGACTAGATTTACAGAGCAGGTTACTTTGCGTTTCGGTGCATTGGATTTGATAAGAGGAGAGTGGAGACGTTATACTCAAGCATTAGATCTTAATGATTTGAATGTAGATGATGACGGGACTGTTTATGAAACCGCGTCGGTAAACATTGAAGAGAATTCCAGCAGATGTCCTATAAATTATGTGAGTCCGCCTAGTGTAAAAAGAGAGCAATTGTATAATAACAACACGGTAATCAATCAGGATGAGCAATCCTTATCTATGAGGGTTTCCGGAAAAGGGCTTGAACCGCTTGATGGACGCGGGGCTTTTAAAAATTTCAATATTGACATGCGTCAGTATAATAAGCTTAAAATGTTTTTGCATGCTGAATCTTTGCCGGGCGAAATCGCTTTGAAGGATGATCAAATGGTAGCTTTCCTTCGTTTTGGGGCAGATTACTCGACAGATTTTTATCAAGTGGAAATTCCTTTAAAAGTTACGGTTGCATCATCTTCCGGAAGGAAAGACTGTCCGCCGTTGAGCGCAGAGTTAGTTTGGCCATCGGATAATGAAATAGATTTGTCTTTGGAGCTATTGACAAATTTGAAGCTTAAATATTTGAAAATTGATAAAACGACTTTGCCTGCAGACGGGATTTATTATTCTGATGATGATCCGAATGAATCCAATGGAGACGGAAACTCCAAATTGCGTTTGGGTATAAAGGGAAATCCTAATTTAGGTTTGATTCGAAATATAATGCTTGGTTTAAGAAGTAATGAACTTCACGAGGATATAAAAGGGGAAGTATGGTTTAATGAACTCCGTTTGGCCGATATGGATAATAAAGGAGGGATGGCAGCTTTGTTGAACGTTGATACCAACTTTGCCGATCTGGCAACGGTTTCATTTACCGGTAATATTAAAAATTTTGGGTTTGGAACTATTGAACAGGGACCAAACGAAAGGAGCAGAGAGGATATTCAGCAGTATAATATAGTTACCAATATCAATTTAGGGAAGTTTTTGCCAAAAAAATGGGGTGTTAATGTGCCTTTTAATTATTCTATCGGAGAAGAAATCATCAAACCGGAGTATGATCCTTTTTATGAAGATATCAAGTTAAAACAAGTTTTGGATGATGCCGATACCGCAGCCGAAAGAAAAAGTAAATTGGATCAGGCAATTGATTATACCAAACGAAAAAGTATCAATTTGATAGGTGTGCGAAAAGAGAGAAGCGCTGAGAAGAAACCGATGCCGTATGATGCCGAAAACTTTACTTTTTCTCAATACTATAATGAAGTAGAGCGTCATGATTTTGAAATAGAAAAGAATGTTGATCAGCAATCCAGAACGACTGTTGATTATGCCTATGCTTTTCAGCCAAAACCGGTAGAGCCTTTTCAAAAAACCAAGTTCATGAAAAAAAGTTCCTATTGGAAGTTTTTGAGTGACCTGAATTTTAATTATTTACCTTCAAGTATTACGTTTAATACTAATGTAGTAAGACAAAGCAATGAACAGCAATTTAGGCAAGTTGAAGATATAGGTATTGGTTTTGAGCCATTGTACAGAAGAAATTTTGGTTTTAATTACCAGTATGGTTTTAATTTTAATCTGACAAAATCATTAAAAATAAACTATACAGCATCTTCAAGGAATTTAGTAAAAAATTATTTGGATGCTAATAATGAGCCTATGAATGATGTGACTATCTGGGACGGGTATTTTGACACCGGGACTCCCAATTTTCATATGCAGCAGTTTATCTTGAACTATGAAATTCCATTTGACAAGATTCCTTTTTTAAGTTTTATCAAGGCTAATTATTCATATACTGGCGATTACAGCTGGCAGCAGGCGTCTACTGCTTTGACCAATATTGAGATTGAAGGAGTGACTTATGATTTAGGGAATACCGTGCAGAATGCCAGATCAACCAATTTTAATTCCACATTCAATATGGAGACCTTATATAAATATTTAGGAGTTTCCAAAAGTTCCGGGGGAAAACCAAAACCTGTTGCGCCGCCAAAACCTGGAGAAAAAATAGTGAAAACAGATCCATTAAAAAAGATTAACCAAAATCAGTTTATTGATGGATTGAAAGGAATATTGACTAGTGTAAAAAGTGTTAATCTTAGTTTTATCGAAAACCAGGGAACTGTTCTGCCGGGGTATACTCCGAGTGTTGGATTCTTCGGCTCTTCAAAACCGACGTTGGGCTTTGTTTTCGGTAGTCAAAGTGATGTTCGGTTTGAGGCGGCTAAAAGAGGCTGGCTGACGACTTATCAGGAGTTTAACCAAAATTATACAACTGTCAATACTCAAACATTTAAAGGTTCTGCTAATTTGGAACTCACACCGGATCTGAAAATTGATTTGCTTGGAGACCGTTCCTATTCTGAGAGTTTCTCAGAGCAGTATTATGTTGGTGCTGATGGAAAATACAATCCCCAATCCCCTTACAGTTTTGGTAATTTTTCAATTTCGACAGTATTGATAGGAACTTCTTTTTCTACCAGTAATGAGGTTCGTTCTACGGCTTTTGACCAGTTTAGAAAAAACAGACTTGTTGTTGCAAACAGATTGGCTACCGCAAGAGGAATTGATATTAATAATCCGGCAAGTCTTGATTCGGAAGGCTATCCAATAGGGTATTCCAGTTCCAACCAGGCTGTTTTATTGCCGGCATTTTTGGCAGCTTATTCCGGCAGCAGTGCAGATCATGTTTCATTTGATATTTTTAAAAGTTTTCCCTTGCCTAACTGGGCTATTAAATATACCGGCTTGATGAGGTACGAGTTTTTCAAGAAAACATTTAAACGTTTTTCTTTGCAGCAAAATTACAGAGCGTCATATACGGTAAATTCTTTCAGGTCTAACTTTAATTATACAAAAAATCCAAATGGAGTTGATGACAGTGGCAACTTTTACAATCCTACTATCATGTCAAATGTTACTTTGGTAGAGCAGTTTAATCCGTTGGTTAGAGTTGATTTTGAATTGAAAAATTCTTTTAAATTATTGACACAAATTAATAAAGACAGAGCTTTGTCTATGAGCTTTGATAATAACTTATTAACCGAGGTTCATGGAGTTGAATATGTGGTAGGTTTAGGGTATCGTATAAAAGATGTTATTTTCTCTTCACGACTGGCTGATAATCCGATGGGGATAATAAAAAGCGATATTAATATCAAAGTAGATTTGACTTATAGAGATAATCAGACTATCGTCCGTTATTTAGATTATGACAACAATCAATTGGGAGGCGGTCAAAATATTTGGACATTGAATACTACAGCCGATTATTCTTTAAGTAAAAACTTAACCATAATCTTTTATTACAATCATTCTTTTTCAAAACCGGTTATTTCAACTTCGTTCCCGCTGACGAATATTAGTTCCGGATTTACTTTCCGTTATAGTTTTGGAAATTAATTTTCAAAATCTAATTTATAATTGTGCATAAGATTGTTACATTTGCATAAAAAATTAGTATTAATTATCAATTATCATTTTATGAGCATACCGGCAAATTTAAAGTACACAAAAGATCACGAATGGGTTAGTCTTGAGGGAGATGTTGCTACAGTGGGAATCACACATTTTGCACAAAAAGAATTAGGGGATATTGTATATGTTGAAGTTGAAACTTTGGATCAGACTTTAGATAAAGATGAAGTTTTTGGTACAGTTGAAGCTGTGAAAACGGTATCTGATTTATTTCTTCCTTTGTCTGGAGAAATTATTGCATTCAATGATGCTTTGGAAAGTACTCCGGAAAGTGTAAATGCAGATCCTTATGGTGCTGGATGGATGATTAAAGTTAAAATTTCTAATCCATCTGAAATTGAAGGGTTGCTTTCAAGTGAGGCATACAAAGAACTTATAGGTGCCTAAATATTTGTTGCTTTCGGCAGCTTTGCTATGGACTGGAGTTGTGAGTTATTTTTGTTTAGTTAATTCAAATGAAATTCCGGTTATAAATATTCCAAATTTAGACAAATGTGTTCATGCTTTTTTTCATTTAGTATTTACGTTTGTTTGGTTTTTATTTTTTAGTAAACAATTGCAGAATGATACGATAATCAAGCCTTTGATTTTTTCGGTTGTGTTTTCATTTGTTTTTGGAATAACAATAGAGATATTGCAAAGCTTAGTAACGACAACTAGAAGTGCTGATATATTTGATGTCGCAGCAAATGCAATAGGAGCACTAGTAGCTGTTTTTGTAGTTGTGGTTTGCGACAAATTCAAAATTTTAAACTCAATAGTAAAATAAAAATACCCACTTCGGTGGGTTTTTTTATTTTACGGCTCATACAGTTAAGGTCATATCATTCGAATAGTGTAATTTTACAGCGTTTAATTTTTTAAAATCTAAAGATGAACATAAAGGATTATTTGGATTCAACTTATTTGAAAACCAATATTCAGGCCGGTTTGAGTGAAAGTGAAAATGCAGTGGTTGCTCAAAGCTTTATTCAAGAAGCAATTGATGAAGGTTTTAAATTGATTATGATTCGCCCTGATAGAGTTGCTCTGGCAAAACAGATGATTGTTGAAGCACAGTCAAAAGTGTTAATCGGGACAGTGATTGATTTTCCTGAAGGGAAGTCCTCTTTGGAGAAAAAATTGGATGAAGCACTTGAGTGTATTCAAAATGGAGCTGATGATTTGGATTTTGTATGCAATTATGAAGCTTTCAAATCTGGTGACGTTGATTTGGTGAAAGAAGAAATCCTTAAAGGTACTGAGCTGGGACTGGAACACAATAAAACTGTAAAATGGATTATTGAAGTGGCAGCACTAAATGATTTACAGATTGCTCAATTGTCTGCATTAATAAAAAATGTGGTAATTTCTAATTTTGAAGAAGAATTATACAGCTCAGTTTTTGTAAAATCATCAACAGGTTTTTATATGACTGAGAATAATTTGCCAAATGGAGCTACAGTTCCGTCTATAAAAATAATGCTTGAAAACGCATCTCCGCTTCCTGTTAAGGCTGCCGGTGGTGTAAGGACATATGACGAAGCTTTACTAATGGTTGGGCTTGGTGTGAAACGTATAGGAACTTCGGGTGCCAAAGCGATTGCAAATGGGGAAGAATCTTCTTCCCAGTATTGATTAGATATAAATTCAAATGATTAAAAATTACTTCTCTTTTGTCGTTTTCTTTAGTGTATTACTTGGTAATGCCCAGACTCCATCTGCTGTTCAGCAGGAATCTTTAGATGAACGTTTTCCTGTTTTTTCAAATTGCCAGAATATCCAGGGGCAGGACTTAAAAAACTGTTTCTATGATGAAGTGCAACAACACGTTTATCATAATTTTAAAGTTCCTGAAAAGTTACAACAGAGTAATTACAAAGGGATTGTAAAAGTGCTTTTTGAAGTTGATGCTGCCGGTATATTTAAGATATTGTTTGTTAATTCCAATAATGAAGAACTTATTGCCGAGACCAAAAGAGTTTTTGATGGTTTCCCTAAAATCGGTCCTCCTACGTATGCTGGAAATCCTACCTATTCCAAGTTTAATATAAGTATTGATATTCCACTGCAGTCACCCGAGGCAATTGCAGCAGCAACATTGGCCAGAAAAGAAAATATCAATGTGAATGAAGGATTGACAGAACTGGATAGTATAGTTTACAAACGTTTTGATAATCCTCAGTTTTCCAGCCATCTTGGAATTCCTTTTTCACATAGTTATTATGCCCAGTTTGATGGCGATATAAATCAGGTGGGGAGCAATAATCATACAGCTTCAAAACCATATACGTATGCTGAAGTTGAAAAATATTATAATTTTCAAAAAGTTAATGCCGGACTTATGAAAAATAGGTCAGGTTGGTGGGGGCGTAAAACCTGGAATGAAAATTTAGCTGAAATTAAAGGAGAAGGATACTGGTTTGCCTTGAACTTTTTGTTTAATGTTCAAGGTGGAATTTCCAATCCTAGTAAAACGGATTATACATTTGTAAATACGAGAGCACTTAATTTTAAAGGGGGTCTTGGAGCCCATTTGAATTTTACGACCACTTTTTATGAAAGTCAGGGACGTTTTGCCGATTACTACAATGCGTATGCGAATTCAATAAAGCCATCTGGAGGGAATCCTGCAATTATACCTGGAATTGGTATTGCAAAAGCGTATAATTCGGATGCTTATGATTTTCCTTTGGCTGATGCCAATATTACCTATAATGCGGCAAAATTTTTGGATTTGCAATTGGGATATGGTAAAAATTTTATTGGCGACGGGTATCGCTCTTTGTTCTTAAGTGACGGAGCTAGTCCTTATCCTTTTTTTAAGATTGATGCCAATTTTTGGAAGATGAAATACACTGTAAATTATATGTGGCTAAAAGATGTACGCCCTGAGGTTACCGTTGATAGAACTTATGCATCAAAATATATGGTGAATCATTATTTAAGCTGGAATGTTTCGAATCGATTGAATTTAGGGTTTTTTGAATCAGCTGTTTGGACAAATTCTAATGGAAGAGGTTTTGATGCAAATTTTATAAATCCAATTGTGTTTTACAGGGCTGTAGAGTTTTCTTCTTCTTCCAGAAGTGGTAATGCAGTTTTGGGATTAAGTTACAAATACAAGTGGAATAAGCAGGTTAATCTTTACGGACAATTTCTTATCGATGAGTTTTCTACAAGTGATATAGCAGCTGGTGATAATAGCTGGAGGAATAAATTAGGTTACCAATTGGGAGCAAAATATTTCAATGCATTTCATGTAGATAATTTGATGTTGCAATTGGAGTTTAATCATGTCCGCCCATATGTGTATTCACATAGTGATCCGATTACCAATTATGCCCATAATAATCAAAGTTTGGGTCATCAATGGGGAGGGAATTTTCAGGAGTTAGTTTTGTTGGGGTATTACCATAAAGGCAGGTTTTACTCGAATGCCAAACTTACTGTAGGTACACGTGGCTTTGATTTTGATACTGCAGATAATAAATACAATTACGGACAAAATATTTACAAGGATTACGACGAAAACAGACCGTACGATAAAGGTGTGAAAGTAGGGCAGGGAAATAAAACAAGTCTTTTTATATCAGAAGTTCAGGTAGGTTATCTGGTAAATCCAGCAACCAATTTGAAATTTTTTGGAAATTTTTTATTTAGAAATTTTGATCCGACCACTAATACCGCAACAGTTTTCAAAGAGCAGACTACATGGTTTACTGTTGGTTTTAGATCTGATGTGTTTAATTGGTATTTTGATTATTAATGAATTTATTTAGTGAATAATTTTAATTAATTTAAAATTGAAATAATGAGAAAAATACTAATGACTTTTCTTCTAGGGTTCACATGTCTAAGTTTGCAAGCTCAAAAAAATAAAGACTTCTCGGTTTTGGCTTATTATACTGGGGATGAAAAACAGATAAATGATTTTGAAGTTGAAAAATTAACCCATATTATTTATAGTTTTTGTCATTTGAAAGATGGAAAATTAAATGTTGATACTGCTAAAGATTCGACCACTATTAAGTATTTAGTATCATTAAAAGCCAAGAATCCGCAACTAAAAATAATGCTATCATTAGGCGGTTGGGGCGGTTGCGAAAATTGCTCGAATGTTTTTTCGACAGAATCCGGAAGGATAATTTTTGCTAAATCTGTAAAAGAAGTCAACGATTATTTCAAAACCGACGGTCTGGATTTGGATTGGGAATACCCTGCGATAGAAGGTTATCCCGGACATTTGTATCAGGCTTCAGATAAGAAAAATTTCACCGAGCTGGTAAAAGTTTTAAGAACTGAATTGGGAAATTCCAATGAACTGAGTTTTGCAGCAGGAGGCTTTCAAAAATATTTGGATGAGTCAGTGGAATGGAAATTGATAATGCCGCTTGTTAATCGTGTTAATCTAATGAGTTATGATTTGGTTAACGGCTTTTCCAAAACTACCGGGCATCACACTCCTCTTTTTAGTACCAATGAAAATGAAGAATCTACTGATAAAGCAGTTGCACATTTGTTGAAATTGGGAATTCCTTCCAATAAAATTGTAATCGGGGCTGCGTTTTACACCCGAACATGGAAAAATGTCGAAAACATTAATAACGGATTGTATCAGGCAGGTGTACATATTGAAGGTGTCGCTTTTAAAAATTTTAAAGATTCACTTACAGAGAAAAAAGGATGGAAATATTTTTGGGATAAAAAGGCAGATGCTCCTTATTGGTATAATCAAAAAGAGAAAATGTTCGCAACCAGTGATGATATAACTTCAGTTAAAGCAAAAACTTCTTATGCTATAAAAAAGAAATTGGGGGGTATTATGTTTTGGGAGCTTAGTTTGGACTCCCCAAAGAATGGTATGGTGAACGGTATTTATGAAGAGAAGTTAAAACGATAATCTTTTGCTGCTAATATTTTGTCAAATGACGTTTTCTTTGGGGGAGGCAATTAAACAGTAAAAACCGACTAAAGCGTTAACTAATTTTTCAATTTTGATTTTCATTGACCATTTTTGAATCTAATTTGTATATTTGCACCAAATTTCAAAAATATACCAATTTTATTTGCATTGACGACAACATCAAATCCTACTTCGATTAAATCTATTTATGTTGATTTTAAAGCAATTACAAAGGCTGGTTTGGCTATAAGCGTTGTTTTTTCTTCAATTGCAGGTTATGTTCTTGGTTTTAATTCTACAAATACATTTGACTGGCTGGTTTTACTAAAACTGGCAATTGGAGGTTATTGTATGGTAGGAGCTTCCAATGCTTATAATCAGGTTATAGAGAAAGATTTGGATGCATTGATGGATCGTACCAAGAATCGTCCTGTTGCTTCTGGAAGAATGTCTCCAGGTTTGGCTTTGGTTGTAGCAAGTTTGCTTACTCTTTTGGGTTTGGTTCTGCTTTATACAATCAACCCAAAATCAGCCATGTTTGGTGCCATTTCTATTTTTTTATATACCAGTATTTATACACCTCTTAAAACAGTAACTTCGCTTTCAGTTTTTGTTGGGGCTTTCCCAGGTGCAATTCCTTTTATGTTAGGATGGGTTGCTGCTACAGGGGAATTTGGAATTGAAGCAGGAACTTTGTTTTTGATACAGTTTTTTTGGCAGTTTCCTCATTTTTGGGCTATTGGCTGGTTTTTATATGAAGATTATGAAAAAGCCGGTTTCTTTATGCTGCCGACAGGAAAAAAAGATAAAGGTACTTCTTTGCAGATTATATTATATACAGTTTGGTTGATAATAGCATCTCTTTTGCCTGCATTGGGATATACCGGGCGCTTGTTCATTACTCCGGTAGCATCAATTTTTGTATTGTGCTTAGGACTTTGGATGCTGTTTTATGCAGTTAAACTGTATCAGATAAAAACAGCAAAAGCGGCAAGAACCTTGATGTTAGTGAGTGTTTCTTATATAACGTTATTACAATTAGTGTACATATTAGATAAATTTTTAAGATAATTATGGAAATGACAATGACAGCCGAAGATCATAAATTGAGAACGGCAAGATCCTATAAATTGATTTTATTGTTTGCCATGGTGAGCATGACAATGATGTTTGCAGGTCTTACAAGTGCTTATGTAGTGAGTCAGTCAAGAGCAGATTGGTTGAAAAATTTTGAATTGCCATCAGCATTTTTTGCAAGTACCATTGCTATTTTGGGATGCAGTGTTACTTTTCATCTGGCCAAAAAAGCGATTCAAAAAGACGAAAAAAGCAAAACAACAACCTTTCTTTTAGCTACACTGGCTTTAGGGATTGCGTTCGTAATACTGCAGTTTGTCGGTTTCGGACAAATTGTTGAGAATGGGTATTACTTTACCGGAAGTGCCAGTTCAATTACTACAACATTTTTGTATATTGTGGTAGTTGTTCATTTATTGCATCTTGCAGGGGGAATGATATCGCTATTAATTATTATTTATAATCAATTTAAACAAAAATATAATTCAACACAAACTCTTGGAATTGAGCTAGGTGCGATGTATTGGCACTTTCTGGACTTTTTGTGGCTTTATTTATTTTTGTTTTTATATTTCTTTAAATAAGAAAAAAACGTAAATTTGAAACCTTTTTTAACCAATTACTTTTATGGAAGCGACAGTTACTACTGCAAATAATGAAAAAACTTGGGGAGGCGGCAATGAGCCAATGGGAGCAAGTTATGGTAAGTTGATGATGTGGTTTTTTATCGTATCAGATGCCTTAACGTTCTCAGGATTTTTAGCTGCTTACGGTTTTTCTAGATTTAAATTTATTCAAACATGGCCATTGGCTGATGAGGTGTTTACACACTTCCCGTTTTTACACGGAGTATCGGCTCCAATGTATTATGTAGCGTTGATGACGTTTATTTTGATTTTCTCATCCGTTACTATGGTTTTAGCTGTTGATGCAGGTCATCAAATGAAAAAGGATAAAGTAGCCCTTTATATGTTTTTGACAATCATTGGAGGTTTAATCTTCGTTGGTTCTCAGGCTTGGGAGTGGAAAAATTTCATTAAAGGAGAATATGGTGCTGTTGAAACAACCGGTGGTAGTTTACTGCAGTTTGTTGACAAAGAAGGGCACCGTGTTGCTTTGGAAGATTTTGCTGCTAAATTGCCAGTGGAAAGAGAGCAGTTGTCAAGAGATAAAGGGAAATGGTTTATGGATGAATCAGCTATTCCTGCTTACACAGTAGCAGAAGTTCAAGCTGGTTTCAAAGCGCATCCTGAAGTTTTAATTAGAATTGAAACTTTAAACAAAGACAAAAAGAAAATAATTCTTTCAAGAGAAGATTCTCAAACACGTTTGGATCAAGCTAAAATTGTGATTGAAGGAGCTAATCTAACTCATAATGAATACGGAAGTAAGCTTTTTGCTGATTTCTTCTTCTTTATTACAGGTTTTCACGGATTCCACGTTTTCTCAGGTATTGTGATCAATATCATTATCTTTTTTAATGTTCTTTTAGGTACTTACGAGAAAAGAGGATCATACGAAATGGTTGAAAAAGTGGGGTTATACTGGCACTTTGTAGATTTAGTTTGGGTATTTGTTTTCACATTCTTCTATTTAGTTTAATTTTAGATTTATCATTATGTCACACGAACATGTTTCTAATACGAAAAGAATTTGGACTGTTTTCGGTCTATTATCTTTAATCACAACTGTTGAGGTTGCTTTCGGTATCATCAGACCTGATGCATTAGCAATGCACACTTTTATAACAATGAGTTTGTTAAACTGGTTGTTTATCATTTTGACCTTAGTTAAAGCTTATTACATTGTATGGGCATTCATGCACATGGAAGGAGAGAAAAAAGTGTTGAGAAACGCGGTTGTTTTTCCTTTAGTATTCTTAGTTTGTTATTTACTTTTTATTCTATTGACAGAAGGAGATTATGTATTTGAGGTTTTTAAAAATTCTACCATTAAATGGAATTTTTAACTAGATATTAATTCAATGAAAAAGGTGTCCGTTTCAACGGATGCCTTTTTTTATTTTAGTACAATAAATTTTATTAAAGAGATATGAAAAAAAATATCGTTCTTTTTGTGTTGTTTATACTGCCGATAGTAGCTTATCTTTTTTTTGCTTCAGGAGTCAACAGTTTTACAAAGCTGCCTGTTATTACTCCCAAAATTCCTGATCTTGGAGAATGGAAATCCTTGAACGGCGAAAAAGTAAGTCTGGATAATAAAATTACAATACTGGGTTTTTCAGGAACAGAAATTCTTAAAAACAGAGGGAATTATTTTAACTTAAATGAAAAAATTTACCAACGTTATCATGATTTTAAGGATTTGCAGTTTGTTGTCATTGCCCCTTCGGGAACTGAAAAAGATGTTAAAGCTGTAGTTGATGCCTTGGGTGCCTTTACTGATGTAAGTCAATGGCATTTTGTGTTTGCCAATCCAGAGGAAATCAAGTCCTATTTTGGTGAGCTAAAATTAAAAGGAAATCTGAACCCTGATTTTGGTACTCCCAATGTTTATATAGTTGACAAAGAAAGAAATTTAAGAGGTAGAAAAGCAAAGAAAGACTATAAGGAAGGGTACAGTACATTCCATCCGGCAGAATTAAGCAACGAAATGCTTGACGATTTTAAAGTTATCCTTTATGAATACCGTGCGGCACTTAAAAAGAATCATAACGCTACTAAACAATTGTAAAAATGCTTAAAAATAAATCATATATCGGGATTTCTTTTGTGATACTCGTTTTTGGAATATATGCTGTTCCGAAAATTGTGAACAGAATGCAGAATAATAGTGTTGTCCAAGGAGACCGATTGGACAAGGTAAGCGGTTCCAAGGAGGTGGATGGTAAGTTGGTAACAATTGGACCAGCACCAAAATTTGAACTAACAAATCAGGACAATGTAAAAATTTCGAATGATTTTTATAAGGGTAAAGTATATGTTTTGGAGTTTTTCTTTGCGACATGCCCTTCTATCTGCCCAAAAATGAATGCGAATATGGTTACCCTTCAAAATGCTTTTTTTGGAAATCCTAATTTCGGAATTGTCTCGATAACTATCGACCCTGTTCATGATACTCCGGCTGTTTTAAAAGAACACACCAAAATATTAGGAGTAAAATCGTCCAATTGGAATTTTCTGACCGGGGATCAGGATTATATTTACAGTTTATCCAACAAAGGTTTTAATATCTATGTGGGTGAAAACAGCAAAGCTAAAGGCGGTTTTGAACATTCCGGCCTTTTTGCCTTAATTGACAAAAACGGAAACATCAGATGCAGAAAAGACGATTACGGTAATCCGATTTTATATTATGACGGATTGGAGAAAAAAGGCGTCAGAGATATTCAGCAGGATATTCAAGCTTTGCTAAAGGAATAAATTAGAAACTAATAAATAGAATAAGATTAATTTAAGAATGGAAAATAATACAGTAGAGCAAAAATATAATAAGTGGATTGTGTTGCTGTCAATAGCAATTCCTGTTGTAGTGGCAGTTCTTTTTAAAGTGAAGTTAAAAGATTTTGGATTTGAAGTAGCTCCCTTAACTTTTTTACCGCCTATTTACGCCACTATAAATGGAATTACAGCGGTATTGTTGGTTGCAGCAGTATTGGCGATTAAAAAAGGAAATAGAAAACGTCATGAGCTTTTAATGAAAATGGCTATTGGATGCTCGGTTGCTTTTTTGGCGATGTATGTAGCTTATCACATGACTGCCGAGTCTACAAAATATGGTGGTGAAGGAGTGTTGAAATATATTTATTTCTTTATTTTGCTGACACACATTATTTTGTCTATAGCTATAATACCATTGGTTCTGATAACTTATGTTCGCGCTTTGGCCAGTAAATTTGATAAACATAAAAAAATTGCCAAAATCACTTTTCCGATTTGGCTTTACGTGGCTGTAACCGGAGTGATTGTGTATTTAATGATTTCGCCTTATTATGTTTAGTTTAAAAAACAAAGAAGATAGAATGGAAAAAAGGCGAATAGGCGCAAAAGCATGTTTCTTTATGTTTTGTTATTTATTTTTTTCGCTTTCCGCAAATGCACAATGCGCAATGTGCCGTGCGGCTTTAACTGGAAATGAAAATAAAACTCAGGCAGCGGCTGTTAATGATGGGATTGTTTATCTGATGGTGATTCCTTATGTGCTTGTGGGAGCAGTAGGCTATTACGTTTACCGGATGAAAAAGAAAAAGCAGTAAATCAATTTCAATTGCAATCAATAAAAAAGTCAGTTTCAAAATTTTTTTTGAAACTGACTTTTTTATTGATTAAAACTGGGGCTTTTATTTGAGTCCGTCGATTGCGACATTAATGTTTCCGTTGACTTTAATAAAAGCAATCATTGCTTGGTTAGTCAGTTCTACTTTTTGGAACTGAATATCGTCCATTTTTCCGTTAATGAAAACACCAGGCATTGGCGAATAGTTTTTTAGATAAACCATCATGTTTTGTTTGGCGTCATCCAAATTTTGTTTGATGGAATAACGACAGTTTTCTTCTATTTTTTTTAAAATTATTCCTTGTGCGAGCCAGTTTGCGGTTCTCATTAATCTGCTTTTGGTGTCCAAAACATAATCAAGTTTGTCGAAATAGATTTCTTTGGTAGCATCATTGTATTGTGGAAATCCGTTCAAATATATGGTTCCGTTTACTGCCCCGAGAAGGTCCAAAGCAATTACTAATTTCCCGTCTTTGTGCCAAAGAGCTACATTTTGCACTTTTACTTTTTTGCTTCCTGAGCCAAATTCCTGACCGGTAAAATTAGCAGTCATTAATTTAGACGCTTCCATATAGGTAGAGACAGCAGCAATATTGGCTGAAATTTGTTCCGGAATTTTTTCTACAGCTTTAAGTATAATTTTATTTGGTTCAAATTTTGATTCCGGTTTTTTTCCAATCGAAGTTTCCATGTTGCATTTCATTCCCATATTAACCAAAAAGGAGTCATTTTTTAGTTTGGCATTGCTTGAATATGCTTCTAATGGAACAATTTTTAACCAGGTTTTATAGGTTTCACTCATTTCAAAAGGAGTGCATATTTTGGACAAAGCATCCATTACATTGGGTTTGAAATCCATTGAGTCTTCGATAGCAGTGTCTATACTCTTTTCAATTGTCGATTTAAAAAGGCTAACAGCAGGATTAATGAGGTAGGTAACCGGCATGTTTTTTCCAAAAACAGTCATTGTCGGACTTTCAACCCAGTCAAGTGATTTTAATGAGGTTTTTGAACTTAATCTCCAGTTGTTCAGGCTTACACTGCTCAATAAAGTGACAACTCCGTTTAGGTTGAATTCTTGTGTTTTGGATAAATCAACCCCCATTGTTTTTGTACCGATTTTGTATTTTACCCAGACTTTTAAAGGTAAGACAGTTTTTATTTTTTCACCTTCTTTTGCGTGGTCATTGGTGATGGTTATGGGAGCCTGTTTCCAGACTTTAATTTCAATATTATCGTCTTCAATATTGTTGTCCTGATATATTAAACCGTTCAAAAGAGTGTTGGTTTTATTCTCAATATCTTTTAATTTAATGCTTACCGGAAGATTAATGTACGAAGGAGTGTTGGTGTAAGTCAGCGGAACAGCATCGTCCGGTTCGGGTTTTAAGGCTTCTATTTTTTGAGAAGTTGAAGAACAGCCTGTTGTCAGAACTAATGTTGTTAAGAAAATAATTAGAATCGAATAAGATTTTATCATTTGTTTGTTTTTGGGCGCAAATTTAACAAAACAAATATATTTTTTAGGCAAAGGTGTAACATTTTAGTGAGTAATAAGTCTTATAAAATAAGTATAAGAAAAAATGTGACTGAAACACTAATGTTGCTAAGAAAGTTTATAGGAGCGGATTATAAATAATTAAAATGCCTGTGAATTAAAATTAGTAATTTTAAATGCCTTTTTTCTTATCGCAGTTTTTTTGAAAGATAAATACTTTGTTTTAAAATTAATATATCATGATTGAGATTAAAGACTTACACAAATCATACAAAATGGGACATTCTGAATTGCATGTGCTAAAAGGAATTAATTTCAATATAAAAGAAGGGGAATTGGTCGCTATTATGGGGTCTTCCGGGTCAGGAAAATCTACTTTGCTCAATATTTTGGGGATTCTTGATGAAGCAGATTCTGGACTTTATACTTTGGATAATGTGCCGATTAAAAAGTTAAATGAGACAATTGCTTCCAAATACCGTAACCAGTTCCTTGGTTTTGTTTTCCAGTCTTTCAACTTGATTAATTATAAAAGTGCATTGGATAATGTGGCCTTGCCGTTGTATTATCAAGGAATGAAAAGGAAAGAGCGCAATGAGATTGCGATGAAATATCTTGATAAAGTTGGATTGTCTTCTCATTCACATCATTTGCCTAATGAACTTTCCGGAGGACAAAAACAGCGTGTGGCTATTGCCAGGGCTTTGGCTTCCAATCCAAAAGTACTGTTGGCGGATGAGCCTACTGGAGCATTGGATACATTGACTTCCTATGAAGTTATGGAGCTGATTCAAGGCATTAATGATGAAGGAAAAACTATTTTGATAGTGACACACGAACCAGACATTGCCGCAATGTGCAAAAGAAATGTAGTCCTGAAAGACGGATTGATTATTGATGATAAAATGATAGAACAAGTTAGAGCTTCTTCTTATGTTTAATATAGAACGCTGGCAGGAAATATTTGAGGCTATCTCAAAAAATAAACTGAGAACTTTCCTCACAGGAGTTTCAGTGGCTTCGGGTATCTTTATTTTGGTGATTTTGCTTGGAGTTGGAAAAGGATTGCAGAACGGGATTCAAAAATCATTTGAGCGAGATGCGGTGGGCTCTATTTATGTATGGGGCGGCGCAACTGCAAAGGCTTATAAAGGATTGAATCCAGGAAGGAGAGTTCAATTTCGGAATAGTGATTACGATCTTTCGGTGAATAAATTTGGAGATATAATGGATATAAAGGGTTCTACCTACAGTTTTTGGGGAGCCACTATTGTTTACGGAAAGGAATCCGGATCCTATGAGTATAGAGGAGTGAACCCGGACGGTATAGCAATTGAAAATGCTAAAATTATTGAGGGGCGTTTTATAAATGATAATGATGTCGCTAATAATGAAAAAGTGACCGTGGTCAGCTCAAAGATAAAGTTGGAAATTTTCAAAGATAAAAGCCCTATAGGAAAAGAGATTACAATAAACGGTATTTTTTTTAAGGTTGTAGGAGTTTTTACTGATCCAGGCGGTGATTGGGATGAAAAAAGAGTATTTATACCACTTTCTACCGCTCAGAGAGTTTTCGGAGTTGGAGACAAGATTAATAATATGTTTTTTACTTTAAGAAAAAAAGACAGCTATCAGGAAGCTGTTGATGAAGCAAATAAATTTACCGAAAATTTAGGCCAGCTCTTAAGAAGTAAAAATGGTGTTGCACCAGATGATGTGAGTGGTGTTGGGATTAATAATTCGGTTACAGAAGTAAAAAAATTTTATGATTTAAACCTATATATCAGATTGTTTTTTTGGTGGGTTGGAATCTGTACAATCATTGCTGGAGTAGTTGGGGTTAGTAATATTATGATGATCATCGTTAAAGAAAGAACCAAGGAAATTGGTATCCGAAAAGCGCTTGGAGCTTCTCCGATTTCGATTATTTTTATGATTTTGCATGAATCAATTTTTATTACCACTATTTCCGGTTTTGTAGGATTACTGACTGGATTGGCACTTTTGGAATTAGTGGGGCCACATGCCCAAAGTGAATATTTTGTAAATCCTCAGGTCGATTTTACCGTAGCAATATCAACACTAATTGTTCTGGTAATTGCAGGTGCATTAGCAGGATTTGTTCCAGCTTATCGCGCTGCCAAAATTAAACCTATTGTAGCACTTAGAGACGAATAATTATGTTTGATAGAGAAAAATGGAACGAAATTTTAGAGGCACTGACCGCCAATCCCTTTCGAACAATGCTTACAGCTTTTGGAGTGTTTTGGGGGATATTTATCTTAGTGATATTATTGGCTGCCGCTAATGGATTGGAGAACGGAATAAGAAAGGGGTTTGACGGTATTGCTACCAACACAATGTTTATGTGGACACAAACTACTTCAAAGGCCTACAAAGGATTGCCTAAAACCCGTGAATATAATTTTAAGAATAGTGATGTCGACGCCTTAAAACAAAAATTCCCTGACTTGTTGTATGTATCTCCCCGTAATCGTTTGGGCGATTTTAACGGGTCAAGTAATGTGGTCAGAGGGACAAAAACAGGAGCTTATACTATTAATGGGGATTGTCCCGAATTGGTTAAGCAGGAGCAGATGGATATTGTTCAGGGACGTTTTGTAAACCAGCAGGATCTAACGGCAAAACGCAAAGTGGCCGTAATAGGGAGAGGTGTAATAAATGAATTGTATGCGCCTGGCGAAGAAGTTGTTGGTACTTATATTAAAATAAACGGTGTCAATTTTATGGTGGTTGGGGTTTACAAAAAGAAAGGCAATAATGGTGGAAATGCTGAAGAGAATCAAAAAAATATTTACATTCCTTTCGCCACTTTCCAGCAAGCCTTTAATTTTGGTGACAAAGTAGGATGGATGGCTCTTACCGCAAAAGATGATGCCTCTATAACTGATCTTCGTCCTGGAATTTTAGCATTTATGAGAGAGCGGCATTCTATTCATCCGGATGATGAACGCGCTGTCGGTAATTTTGATTTGTTTGCTGAATTCAAAAAAGTACAGGATCTGTTCAATGTGCTTAAATTCATAGCTTATTTTGTCGGGACTTTAGTTTTGTTATCAGGAATCATTGGGATTTCTAATATTATGCTGATCGTGGTAAAAGAGCGAACCAATGAAATAGGAATCCGACGTGCCTTAGGAGCAACGCCTGGCGCCATCAGAGCGCAAATATTACTTGAAGCCATTTTTCTAACCATAATTGCAGGAATGTTTGGTATCGCTGTAGCGACTGGTTTGCTGGCTATACTCAACATGATTCTGTCATCAATGCCTACCGACGGGATGATGTTTATTAATCCAAGCGTTGATTTAGTGGTTGTTTTTATAGCTTTACTTATTTTAGTGGGCTCCGGATTATTGGCAGGATTTATTCCTGCACAGACTGCCATAAATGTTAAACCAGTAGATGCTTTACGAGCAGAATAAGAACGCAATCAAAAAACAATAATAATCGAATAAAATTTTATAAAATGAAAAAAGGAGTAACCATCACCGTATTGATTTTAATAGTAATAGTCTTTTTTGGGGCTTTGTATTATTTGTACGCAAAAAACCAAGAATCTCCTATTGTTTTTGAAACCGATAAAGTGGAAGTGAAAACAATAGTGAAAAGTACACTTGCTACAGGAAATATAGTGCCTGATGAAGAAGTATTGATAAAACCAAATATTTCTGGAATCATTGAGGCTGTATATATAAAAGCAGGAGAATCTGTAAAAGCAGGAGATATGATTGCCAAAATAAAGGTGGTTGCGAATGTTTCTAATTTGAGCAATTCACAAAATCAAGTGACAACTGCAAAAATTGCATTGGATAACCAGCAAAAATTATATCAAAGACAAAAAACGTTGTTTGATAAAGGAGTGATTTCTGCAAATGATTTTGATGCTGCCCAATTGGCCTACAATCAGGCAAAACAAAACTATTATGCATCGACTCAAGGATTTGATATCGTAAAAACAGGAACAGCTTCCGGATTAGGAAATTATGCCAATACTTTGATCCGTTCTACCGTAAACGGAATGGTACTGGATGTTCCAGTGAAAGTAGGAAACCAAGTTATTGAAAGCAACAATTTTAACGAAGGAACAACCATTGCAAGTGTTGCTGATATCGGGAAAATGATATTTGTCGGTAAAGTGGATGAATCTGAAGTAGGAAAAATAAAATTAAACATGCCTATTGAAATTACAGTTGGAGCCATCGAAAATAAAAAGTTTACAGCTGTTTTGACTGATATAGCTCCAAAAGGAAAAACCGAAAATGGAGCTATCCAATTTGAAATAAAAGCGACATTAACCAATAGAGACAATACTTTTATCAGAGCAGGTTTGAGTGCCAATGCTTCTGTCATTTTAGAAAAAGCGGATAAAGTTCAGGCGCTAAAAGAATCATTGATTCAGTTTGACAAAAAAACATCAAAACCGTATGTTGAGATTCAAACCGGGCCGCAAAAGTTTCAAAGAAAAGATCTAGTATTAGGTGTAAGCGATGGAATTTATGTGCAGGTAAAAAGCGGTATTAAAGCTTCGGATAAAATCAAAGTCTGGAATCAAGGTTTGAAAACTGAGGAAGTAAAACCAAATTAATCACCGAAGAAAGTTTTTGATAAAACAAATTAAGTTAAATATATGCAGTGAGTTAACTGCTTTTTATTCCATTAAAAATGAAAAAAATAAATTATATAAGTATCGCTTTTGTCTTCCTGATTGGAATTGCTTCCCAGGCGCAAACCAAGGCATGGACTTTGGAAGAGTGTGTGAGATATGCCATAAAAAACAACATTTCTATTAAGCAGTCCGAACTGGATACAATTTCAGCAAATATTGATAAAAGAGGTGCTTTCGGTAAGTTTTTGCCAAGTGCAAATTTGAATGCCAGCCATTCTTGGAATATAGGTTTGAATCAAGATATTACGACAGGGCTTTTGAGAAATCAAACGACTCAGTTTACGGGTATTGGTGCCAATGTCGGAGTGGATATCTATAAAGGATTGCAAAATCAAAACACAATGAGAAGAGCCAATCTTTCAGTTGTAGCCACCAAATATAAATTGACAAAAATGCAGGAAGACATTGCACTGAATGTGGCCAATGCTTTTTTGCAGGTACTTTTTAACAAAGAAAACTTAAAAGTACAGCAGGAGCAATTAGCCATTAATGAAAAGCAATATACCCGTTCCGAAGAAATGGTTAAAGCAGGTTCAATACCACGTGGTGATTTATTGGATGTAAAAGCTACAGTAGCGACCAACAAACAAAACGTTATCAATGCCGAGAATACTTTGCTGATTTCTAAATTGAGTTTGGCTCAATTGTTACAACTAAAAGAATTTTGGGATTTTGACGTAATTGATGATACCAATATTAATGATGAAAATAATATTATGTCGGTTAAACCAATTGACATTTATGCTAAGGCAAAAGAAAGCAGAACAGAATTAAAAATTGCAAAAACTAATTTGGAAATTGCCGAGAAAGATGTGGCAATCTCCAAAGGAGCTTACCAGCCTACTTTAACTGCTTTTTATGGTTTTAATTCAAGAGTTTCTTATGCTGATGTTCTAGCTTTTGATAGTGCAGGGCAGCCAATAGGGACAAAGCCAGCAGATTCTTTTGGCACACAATTAAATGATAACAAAGGACAAAATTTTGGACTGCAGTTGAATATTCCAGTATTTAATGGTTTTGCTGTTAAAAATAATGTAGATCGTTCTAAAGTTGAATTCGAAAAATCAAAAATTGCATTAGAAAAAGCAGACTTGGATTTGCAAAGAAATGTTTATACTGCTTTTACTGATGCAAAAGGCGCTATGAATGCACATGAATCTTCAATTGTGGCGCTTGAATCAAGAGAAGAAGCTTATAATTATGCCAAAGAAAAATATGCTGTGGGACTTATGAATTCATTCGATTTCAATCAATCGCAGACTTTGCTTACCAATGCACAGTCTGAAGTAATAAGAACCAAATATGACTATATTTTTAAAATAAAAATTTTAGAATTTTATTTTGGAATTCCAATTGACCAAATCATGAAAAAATAATACCATGTCAAAAAAAACAATTTACATTTTAATAGGAGCAGCAGTAGTTATTATTGGGCTTTTAATAGGGCTGTCAAAAGCTGGAGTTATTGGGAATAAAGATAAAGGCAAAGAAGTGGAAATTGCCAATGTTGAAACAGGTACGATAGTTGAAACTGTTTCGGCAACAGGTAAAATTCAGCCCGAAATTGAGGTGAAAATTGCTTCAATGGTTTCGGGTGAGATTATTGATTTGCCTATTAAAGAAGGGCAAGTGGTTAAAAAGGGAGAATTATTGTTAAAGATAAACCCTGATTTATATACTTCCGGTTTGAATAGAACAGTGGCTAATTTATCTGGAACCAAAGCAGGTTTAAGCCAGTCTGATGCTTCTTTTAATGAGGCAAAAGCCAATTACGAAAGAAATAAAACTTTGTTTGAGAAGGGAATTATATCGAAATCCGATTGGGATAAATCGGTTGCTTCTTTTGAGGTGGCTAAGGCCAATAAACAATCGGCTTATTATAATGTGCAAAGTGCTTCGGCTTCTGTAAATGAAGCAAGAGATAACTTAGGAAGAACTGTAATTTATGCCCCGGCTGATGGAACAATTTCTGTTTTAAACGTAGAGTTGGGAGAAAGAGTTTTGGGGACACAGCAAATGGCCGGAACAGAGCTTTTAAGAGTAGCCAATCTTAACAATATGGAAGTTGAAGTTGATGTTAATGAAAATGACATTGTAAAAATAAAAGTGGGAGATTTGGCCAATGTTGAAGTTGATGCCTATTTGAAAAAACAATTTAAAGGAATAGTAACCAGTATTTCCAATTCGGCAAGCACTGCATTGACAGCTGATCAGGTGACTAATTTTAAAGTGAAAGTACGAATTTTAAAAGATTCGTATCAGGATTTAATGATTGGAAGACCAGCTTCATATTCACCATTCCGACCTGGTATGACCGCGACGGTTGATATTATTACCACGACCAAAACCAATGTGGTTCATGTTCCTATCAGTTCGGTAGTTGTGAAGTCTGATACGACTGCAGTAAAAGGATTCAAAATTGACGGGCCTGAAGCTGAAAATAAAAAAGAAGCTCCGAAAAGCGATAAAAAACTGGAGTGCGTTTTTGTGAAAGTAGGCGATAAAGCCAAAATCCGAATTATAAAAACTGGAATTCAGGATGATACCAATATTGAAGTAACTTCGGGACTGAAAAAAGGTGACGTTGTGATTACAGGGCCTTATACAACAGTTGCCAAAGATTTAAATTCCGGGGATAAAGTATTTATCTCTCAGGAAGGAGAGAAAAAGAAATAGTTTTTTTTAAGTTAAAAATAATGCACGTCCTGAATTTTCAGGGCGTGTTTTGTTTTAATAAAAGATTTATCAAAAATCGGTGTAAATTTGCAACCAATAACAGCAATCTAAAATCCAAAATAAAAGTGTCTTATATTCTTAACATTGAAACCGCCACCAAAAATTGTTCTGTTGCTTTGGCAAAAGAAGGAAAAACAATATTATGCAAAGAAATTGCAGATGAAGGTTATTCTCACGCAGAACGATTACATGTTTTTATTGAAGAAATTATCAATGAGTCAGGAATTGGGATGAAAGATTTGTCGGCAATTGCGGTGAGTCAGGGACCAGGATCTTATACCGGATTGCGCATTGGTGTTTCGGCGGCAAAAGGCTTGTGTTATGCCTTGAATATACCCTTGATTGCGGTGGATACTTTATTGGCATTGGCCTCCAAAGTTTCGGTTGCGGATGGTTTGATTGTTCCTATGATTGATGCCCGCCGAATGGAAGTTTATAGCGCTGTTTTTTCTGTTTCTTTAGAGAAAAAAAGAGAAGTTTTGGCTGAAATTATTGATGAAAATTCTTTTGAGGCTATTCAAGAAAAGATCTACTTTGTCGGTGATTGTAATGACAAATGCAAGAGTGTTTTGACAAAAGTCAATTTTGTGTTTTTAGATGATATAAAATATCCTTCAGCCAATGAAATGAGTGCGTTGAGTTTTAATAAATACAAAATAAGCGACACTGTAGATGTCGCTTATTTTGAACCTTATTATTTGAAAGACTTTTTAATAGCCAGTCCTAAAAAATAACCAGTTTTTTTATTGTTGTTTATTGCTGTTAGAAAGCTCGGAAACATAAGGCTGGAATGCAATTCCGGCATTGTCGAAAGCGATTTTACAGTCTTCCAAAGTAGTTGATACAACTCCGCTGAAATCTTCTGTTTTTGTCCAAGGTCTGACGGCAAGTTGAATTGAACTGTCTGTTAAATTCTTAACGGATACTTCTGCAACAGGTGAAGTCAGTACTTTTGGGTTTTTCGCCAAAGCCTCAGTTATAATGTCTTTTGCCTTTTTTAGATCGGTTCCGTATGATATGGAAATGGTCAAATCGGCTCTTCGAGTTCCTTGCATCGAATAATTGATTATGGTTCCGTTGGATAATGAACCGTTTGGAACAAAAATGGTCTGGTTGTTTCCAGTTACCAATTTGGTAACAAAAATTTGTATTTCAAGTACAGTTGCCATAACTCCCTGAGCTTCGATAGTGTCTCCCACTTTGAAAGGTTTGAAGAGAATAATCAAAATTCCGCCGGCAAAATTGGACAATGAACCCTGCAGCGACATACCAATTGCAAACCCCATAGTCGCCAGAATGGTAACGAATGAAGTAGTCCCGATTCCCAATTTATCGATTACGGTTACAAATAACAATCCTCTTAAAACCCAAAGTAAAATGTCGGCGAGAAATTTGGATAATGTTGGGTCCAAATTTCTTTTAATCATTAATTTTCTAACAAGTCTATTGATGATTCTAATTGCGTAGAGCCCAATGAATAAAATAATAAAGGCAGAAATAACTTCAGGTGAATATTCTGCTATTTTTTTTATAAAAAAATCTGCGTAGGCGGTAATGTAACTAGGTTCTAAAGTCATAAGTAAAGCTGTAAAAAGAAACCTTCACAGTAAAGGTTTGAAAATTGAATTGCAAAAATACGGATTTAATATTTTTTATAAAAAGCTATTCAATATCTTCTTCTTTTTTTGTTGGGTCATCAAGTTTTTTTGGTTCAGAAGTGTTTTCTTTTTCTTTTAAAGAGTTTATGACTTCGATGCCTTTTGTTTTGGCTTCTTCTATTATTGATTCCGCTTTTTCGATATAAGGAGTTGCAGTTTCTTTTGCTTTAGCCAAAGTATCTTCCATAAGAATTTCAGCTTTTTCTATATGAGGCGTAGCCGTTTCTCTGATTTTTGCAGCTGTTTCGTGTAATATTGCTTCCGCTTTTTCAACATAAGGAGTGGCGTTTTCCTTGATTTTGGCAACAGTTTCTTCAGCCATTTCTTCGGCTTTTTCAATAAAAGGCTCTGCTTTTATTTTCGCTTCGTCAATAATGTTTTCAGCATGTTCGGTAATTTCGTCTGCAGTTTGTTTGGCTGTGCCAAATAAATTCTTGAAAAATGATGATAGTCCCATAGTTTTTCTTTTTGGTTGTAAAACCAAAAGTAGTCATTTTTTTATAATTTTCAAGTAAAATAAATTGTAAAATACTGAAAATCAGCAATATTGTTTTGTTTTTTTTGAAAATAAAAAGCGTTTCCTTTTTGGAAACGCTTTTGGAAAATTCTTTTCAGTATTTAATATTAAACAGCTTCTACCTTGATTCCTTCGTCATTCAGCATACTTTTCAGCATATTTTCGATACCGCTTTTTAAGGTGAAAGTAGATGAAGGACATCCGCTGCAGGCTCCCTGCATAATTACTTTTACCACTTTTGATGAGTCATCGTAAGAATCAAAAACGATATTTCCTCCGTCTGCAGCTACAGCCGGCTTAACATATTCTTCCAGTATATTGATGATTTTTTGTGAAGTTTCATCAAGCGAATCAAACGTTTCGTCTTTGGCTTTTTCGTCTTTGACAATGGTTTTAATTAAATTTTCATCCAGAACAGTTCCTCCGTTTTCGATAAACTGCTTGATGAAAGTTCTTAATTCCATCGTGATATCCTGCCACTCATTGATGTCATATTTTGTAACCGAAATATAATTTTCATCAATAAAGACTTCTTTAACATAAGGAAATTTAAATAATTCAGTTGCCAATGGTGAAGGCGCGCTTTGATCTATGTTTTTAAATTCAACTGCACTTTTGGTTATCATTTTATTGACAACAAATTTTAGTGCAGATGGATTTGGGGTGGATTCTCCGTAAACAGTTATTGGCTGTTTTTTAGTTCTGTTTTCGTCTTGATTAATGATAACTCCTCCTTTGTTTACATAGGCTTCAATTTGCTCTGCTACAGCTTCCTGTACATCTTCCCACTCAACAATACTGAATCTTTCGACAGCAATAAAATTCCCTGATATATACACTGTTTTTACAAACGGTAAATAAAAAAGTTGTTGCGCAAGCGGAGATGATTTGGCTTCATCTATATTTTTGAATTCGAAACTTTCATTTTGAGTGATAAAATCTTGAAATTCAAATTTTATTATCGTTGGATTTTGTGTTTCCTTTATAGTAACTTTTGTCATAATTTTTGTGATTTTATGCAAATTTACTAAAGTTATTTTCTACGATTAACTATATTTGGTTTTTTAATGAATAAATTAACAAACGGTTTTTTTGTTCACCCTAATTTCTTAAAATATAGCCCCTATGTGTTTTAAAATTAAGTCTGTAATTGCATTTTTTTTCATTAGTTCTTTTGCTTTTTCGCAGGAAGGAATACCTGTTTATTCCGACTATTTATCTGATAATTATTACTTGATTTTCCCATCTATGGCTGGGGCATCAAATTGTCATAAAGTAAGGCTTACTGCCCGAAAACAATGGTTCGATCAAACTGATGCACCTGCGCTTCAGACCCTAAGCTACAATGGTAGAGTTGGAGAGAAATCCGGAGTGGGAGCTATAGTTTTTAACGATGTCAACGGATATCATTCCCAATTTGGTTTCAAAGCTACCTATGCCCATCATATTATGTTTTCCAGAGATGAAGTTGATTTGAATCAATTGTCTTTCGGAGTTAATGTTGGTGTAAACCAAAGTCAATTGGACGAAACTGATTTTATGAATTCCGGGGACTATGATCCGGCATTAGGAAATGTAGTACAGCATGCTTCTTATTTTAATTTGGATATTGGTGCCTCATATAATGTGCTTGATTTTAGTTTTAACGCGGTAGTTAAAAATGTTTTGGAAACAAGACAGAAACTTTATACCGAATATGAAAGTGATAATTTAAGAAAGTTTATTGTAAGCGGAGGATATGTTTTTGGTAATGCTGATAAAATTTTATTTGAACCTTCACTTTTGTATCAATATGTTGATAAAACAAAAGAGAGTGCTTTGGACATGAATATGAAGGCTTATAAGAATTTGGAAATGGGACAATTATGGGGAGGTTTGTCTTATCGAAGAAGTTTTGACGGAGCTGAGTACAGCAACGGCAGCGGAACTAACAGCCAGAAATTGCAATATGTTACACCAGTTGTAGGTTTTAATTATAAAAACTTTATGTTTGCCTATACTTATACTCACTTATTGGGTGATATTCAATATGACGGTGGAGGATTTCATCAACTTACTTTAGGGATAAACTTCTTGTGTAAACCAGTTAAATACGATTGTAATTGTCCGGCAATTAATTAATTATCTTAAAATAAATAAAATGATAATAAAGGCTGTAAAAGGAAAGTCTCCGGTCATTCCAGAAGATTGTTATGTGGCCGATAATGCAACTATTGTTGGGGATGTAACATTTGGTTCTCAATGCAGTGTATGGTTTAATGCGGTGATTCGTGGTGATGTTCATTTTATTAAAATTGGTAATAAAGTGAATATTCAAGATGGTGCGATTGTGCATTGTACTTATCAAAAACATCCAACTATTATAGGAAACAATGTTTCAATAGGTCACAATGCGATTGTGCATGGTTGCACGATTCACGACAATGTGTTAATTGGAATGGGAGCTATTGTTATGGATAACTGCGTTATTGAAAGTAATTCAATTATTGGAGCAGGATCTGTGATCACTCAAAATACAATAGTAGAATCCGGTACAATATGGGCGGGTGTTCCTGCAAAGAAAGTAAAAGATATTGACCAGTCGGATTTTGCCGGAGAAATTGAACGTATCTCTAATAATTACGTGATGTATTCAAGCTGGTTTAAAGAGGAATAAAATTATTCAAAAACAACCACACAAAATCAAATGTTTATTTTTTCAAAAAATGATGTTTTATAGCTTTCGCTGATTGGAATTCTTTTCTCGGCGATTAAAACTTTGTTTTTCTGGATGGATTTAACGTGTTTGATATTGATGATATACGAACGGTGAATTCTTGCAAAACCTTTGGAAGATAATAGGTTTTCCAGTTTTATCAGACTTATTAAGGTTAGGGTGTATTTGTTGTCAGAGGTGTATATTTTGACATAATCTTTCAATCCTTCGATGTATAAAATATCGGCAAAATTTATTTTTACATTTTCGTATTCAGCTCTTACAAACATAAAATCATGTTCAATTTCCGGAGCACTTGTTATTTGATTAGATGCTGGGAGATTCTTTGGGGCAAAATTTTGCTGCGCTCGCAATACGGCTTTTAAAAATCTATTAAAAGGAATTGGCTTCACTAAATAATCTACAGCTCCAAGATTAAATCCTTCGACCGCATAATTGGAATAAGCGGTTGTAAATATGATTAATGGTTTTTTTTCGATAGCATTGATAAAATCAATTCCTGAAAAATGAGGCATTTCGATGTCTAAAAAAATTAAATCTATCTCTGATTGATTGATTATCGATATAGCATCTATTGCATTGGTAAATGTTGTCACCAGTTCGAGTGAATCTACTCTTCCAACAAATTCAACCAATAAATCTACTGCTAATGGTTCGTCGTCTATAATAACACATTTCATATTTAGAGAGTATTTATTTTTTTTTAAAAGATGTAATTATAATCATTAAATGCTTGTCGCTTTGTCAAAAATCCGACAATAATTTCCGCCTCCTATTTGCATTATTTCTTTTTCGGTAAATCCAGTTTTCAATAACGAATCTACGACTGTATAGAGAAATCCTTCTTTTTGATTTTCCCAAGTTTGGTTTGTTTTTCTTCCAAAATGCTCGCTGCTATTGTTTGGAGGAGCTATTTTGGTATCTGTGCCTATGCAGACATGTTCGATTCCAACCACATCTGCCATTGCTTTGATGTTTTTTGCATAATCTAATGGTGTATCTGCGATATGTGTCCATATTCCGATAACACCGCCTGCTTCTGCAAAAAGTTTAGCCTGCTCTTTGCTGATAAGCCTAGGCATCATCATTTTTGACATTCTTTCATTTGTCCCTAATTGCGTATTAAGTCCCGTGTGCGAAATAAGCATCGGTTTGGTCGATACTTCTAATGCTTTATTAATTGCATCATTGTTACAGTGTGCCAAATCAACAAGAATACCAAGTCTGTTACAATCTTTTATAATAGTAAGGCCCAAATCAGTAAGTCCTCCATATACTGGAGTGTCTGTATAAATATCTCCAATCGGTGGTGATGATTGACCATCGTGCATTATTCCTAAATGTCTTAAACCTCGATTATAAGCAATTTGTAATCGCTCTAATTTTCCTTCAATAAAATGGCCGCCTTCTACCGATTGAATTACAATCTGCTTATTCTCTTTTTTAGCTTTTTTTAAATCTGAATAATTTAACGCACGGGTCAGATTGTTAGCTTTAAGCATCTCATCCATCTCGTCCAAGCTGGTTATAAATCTTTGGTACGCTTCTCCTTCTATATTTAATTTAGGGCGGTCAACACAAAATGTCATACAGATGGCGGTTAGTCCAGAGATTTTTATCTCATTGGCTAAGTCATACTGCATTCCCTTAAATTCTTCTGTAGAGAACGGGACATCCATATGGTTATGTGTGTCAATGCCAATAATCTTTGCTATTATGTTTTTTACTTTTGGATCTGGGTCATTATTCGCCCAAGAGGAGAAAGGGTTCAACCCTAAAGCCGCTCCTGCACAGCTAAATGCTGTAATGAATTTTCGTCTTGTCCACTCTTGAGTAATTTTATCCATATTTTGTATGTTTTGGAATAATTCGTTTTAAAATGAAGGATAGCAATTTAATATAACGCCCATTTTAATATATTTATAAAGCTTTCACAAATGCTGGGTTGGCTTACAGCTGAATCTGATCCAATTGCAAAATCAAATGTACAGTATACTTTGTATCGGTAGCCGATAGATTTAGTTCATGTGCGTTTGGATAGAGCAAATTAAGTCTATTTTTAATATTAGACAATCCAATTCCAGAGTTTTCAGGATCTTTTTTGTTGTTTTCTATTTTATTCTCTATCCAAAAAGTCAATATGTTTTCTTCAATTGTTATAATAATTTTGACATAAGCAGTTCCTTTATAATCGGTTCCGTATTTGAATGCATTTTCAATAAATGAAATCAACAGCATGGGTTCTATAAACTTATTTTTAGTATCGCCGTGAATATTTATGCTGATGTTTTCAATGTTATTGAGTCTTAATTTTTGCAGTTCGATAAAATTTTTAATGTAATCAATTTCCTTTTCCAGTAAAACAGTTTTATTATCGGTTTCATAAAGCATGTACCGCATCATTTCGGATAAAGTAACTATGGCGTCAGGAACCAGGTCTGATTTTTTATGAGCCAGCGAGTAGATACTATTCAGGGAATTGAATAAAAAGTGTGGATTGGTCTGCTTTCTTAAATAGTTTAATTCTGTTGAAGTTCTTTGGCTTTCTGCAATTAACTTATTTTGCTGGTCATTATAAAATTCAGACAGCGTTTTTATTATGGTGCTGATAGCGACTATTAAAATGTAAAAGAAAGAAGGGACTATTTTAAAGAAAAAAGGCTGGTTTCTTCTGTGAATTCTAAAGTCTGTGTTTTTGTCTGTGAATGGTATTTTGGGATAATTGATATTATTTGGCGGTCTCATTTCCCTGAATTCAGGCATAAAAAAATAAAACCTCAGGAACATTAGAATAAATATCAGAACCAGTAAAATAGTAAAATAATACCCGTATTTTTTTTGCAGTAGCAAATGGGGTACAAGATAGATATAATTGAGATAAAACAGTATTATTCCAGTTATCCACTGTATGTAGAAATCAGTATTGATATGAAATGGGCTTTCATAAAATTGAATAAGCGAGGTACTAATAAAAAAACACCAAATAATACTGTGTATGAGTATTTTGTTTGAGTCGTTATTTTTTATTGATCCAATATTCATTTACAATCTTATTTTTAATAAAATTAATTCATTTTTAGTAATTGATGGCGATTTATCCGCGTTCAATTTATTTATCACCAATTTTCCCACAGCCATAGCTTCATTTTCGGTTTGGAAGCCTTTGATTTCACTGATGACAGGGATTGCGGTTTGTTTTATGATTATTTTATTGTTGTTTGTAATAACATATCCCCAGCCATGATTCAGCTTTATAGACTGTATATTTAAATTTTTTTCTTTTCGGCAAAAAATAAAAATCAACATTCCTATTAAAAATGTAATTGTGAGGAAATTGAATATATAAGACAAATTCTTCCGGAGTTGTTTCCGGAAGAATTTGCTGTCACTGTTAGTTATCGTCGTCATTTTGTTCGTCGTTTGGTTTAAATTCCCATACATCATCAAAATACGATGTACCTGCTTTTCCCAGCATGACGAAACCTTTTTGTCCGCTGATTGTTATTCCCATTGCATCAGATCTTCCTGAACCCTCTAGAGGTGTTTTTTCTTTCCAGATGTCTGTATTTGGATTGTATTCCCATACGGTGTTTCCACTATCACCGCAAGTAACGTAACCTAGGCCATTAATGGAGAAACTTGAAGCATTGGCTCTTTTAATCGCGTAAGTGTCATGATCGCTTTCATCGTCATCCAAGTCTCTTTTTCTTGTCCAAGCATCCGTGCTTGGGTCAAATGCCCAAAAATCTACTTGATTAACACCACTGTTTATACCTGTTCCCAGATATGCAATGTCATTAATAACAAAAACGGTTGCATTTCTTCTTTTGTTTCCGCTGAATCCATTGACTTGCGTCCAGGAATTGTCAGTTGCATTGTATTGGTAAAAATCTTTCAGATAATTACCGTCATAGCCTGTCCCTAAAAATGCTTTGTTTCCTACTTGAAATCCTACGGCTCCGTATCTGGCGCTTCCAGCAAAATCTGCTTTTTGAGTCCAGGTATTGGTGTCTGGATTGTATTCAAAAAAGTCTTTTAATTTATTGGTTCCATCGTAGCCAAGACCTACGTATCCTTTTCCGCCTAATTCAAATCCTGATCCTGAACTTCTGGCAATACCTATAAAATCTGCCTTTTGTTCCCAATAATCACCTTCTGAGTTGTAAGCCCACAGGTCTTTTAGGTATTCATCTCCGGTATAACCGGTTGTTACATATGCATAAGTTCCAATTACAAAACTTGTTGCACTAGATCTTGCCGGCCCATCAAATGCCGACTTTTTTATCCAGTTCCCTAGTTTATCATCTGAATCATCATTACTGCAGCTGATTGATATTAAACTGATGAGTAGAGTACTAAGAAATATTCCTTTTTTTAAATGTTTCATAATGTGCATAGTGTTTATTAAAGTTTGTATTTTACGCTGACAGAAAAGGTACCTCCGTTTTTTAAGCTCTTATTAATTTCATTAGTTCTGTTTTCATCAGAAAATTTAAATTCTTTGTTGGTTGAATAGCCGCCTTTGAGACTGATGTACCAGGAACTGTCCATGTTTCTTTCGAACTGCAGTGTGGTTTCCATTTGGGAAAATCCCACTTTTGTTACGGCAATCGAATCATCAGTTATAATTGGTGAATTTAAATTGTAGCTGCTGCCGCTAAAGTCGTTGTTTAAGCTGAATTTATTTCGGATCGAATTAGAATAGGATAGCTCTGAACTTGGGAATCCTAATTTTAAATAAGCCGAACTGCTGAATTGATGGTTGTATGAGAATGTAGGCAGTATTTCAGGTTTTCCAAATACAGTCATTCTTTTTACTCCCACGGCAATGCTGTTGTTTTTATTAAACGATTGACTTACTTCAACACCTCCTAAAATGCTTATATCCGAAATATCAAAACTGCTTTCGTAATTGGCTGTTGGCTCCAGTATTATATTCAACTTTGTTTTGTCAGTTATTTGATGAGAAAATTCAAAAATATTTTCAAAGCCATTAAATTGTGTGCTACTGTAATTTGTAGCATAATTTTCTAATAGATAGGTTTCAATTTCATCGGTAACTGTTGTGTTTTTGTATTTAAAAGTATTTGTCAGTTTATTTTTTGTTCCAAAATCTTTAAAAAATGACACACCAATTCCAGTTTGCTTTATGGAACCATTATCTATGGGTTCTGTTTTAATATTCAAATCAATTGTGAGCCCTTTTTGCGCATAAACACTAAATATTGGAATCAAAATCAAAAGCTTTGTAAAGTTGTTTATTCTCATTATTCAATTATTGGCTCAAAAGTAATTGTGTTGCCAGCGAATAAAAAAGAATATATATGCATGGCTTTATTCTATAGACAAACGGGCTGTTATTAAAGGCGAATGTGGATTTGAAACAGTATACGGAGTCATAGATATTTTATCACTTTTTATAGATTGAATAACCCGAACAGTATATGTTATTAGGACTGCAGCAATGAGGGCGTATATATTTGCTCAAAAAATTAGGTATGTACAAGTTTTTGATTTTAATGTTTTTTGGTGTATTGATGTTCTCCTGTGATTCTGATGTTGATGCCGGTGAATTTGTTGTAGGAGCTGATTATCTTGCGTTAAAAAACAAAGTGATTTCAATAGATACAGTCACAATTAATCTCTCTACTATAAAGCTGGATTCTTTGGTTACTTCTAATGAAAGCAGAATTTTGGCTGGCAATTATGATGATCCTCTTTTTGGGAAAGTGAAGGCTAACAGTTATTTTCAGGTTTCGACCACTTCATTTAATCTTTACAGTGAAAATTCCGATACTGATGCAACTGGATATGTGTTTGATTCCATTGCAGTAATCTTAAGATATGATGATTATTATTATGCGGATACCACTAAAGTCCAGACTTTAAATATCCATAGGGTAACCAAAAAATTCAAACCGAATGTTAATGACGACAGCTTTTATAATAATTCTGCTTTAGATTATAATGATACGAGCTTAGGCACAATAACTTATAGACCAAAGCCGATTGGAAGAGACAGTATTAATGTTAAGTTGGATAATGAATTTGGACTGGAGCTTTTTAACAAATTTAAAAATAATGAAATCACTACATCCAGCGAGTTTACTGACTATTTAAAAGGTTTTGTATTAACATCGGATTCAAATGCTTCAGGCAGTATAGTTGGATTCAATTTATCAAGTGTCCTTCGATTGTATTATTCAAGAGGAAAAGGTGGTGCAGAAGATTTTTACACTAAGGACTTTACAGTTTTGGATGCCACTAAACAGTTTAACTCAATTTCTTCAGATCGGGCTGGCACTTTAATAAATGATTTACCATTATCCAAAATGAGTTTGTCAAGCTCATATACTGGAAATACCGGATTTATTCAATCCGGGACAGGAATAGTCTGCCGAGTCGATTTCCCAAATATTAGGCAACTAAAATTTCTTTCGGACAAAGGTGCTATAGTTGATGCAAAGTTAATAATGAAACCCGTCAAGAACTCCTATTCAAAATTGTTTCCATTGCCTGAAAAATTAAGTGTTTATGTTGTTGATAAATTGAATCGGATAAAAACGACGCTTACAAACTCCAGCGGAGAGAGCATTGTTGCTACTCTGAATAATGCTAATGATGAATTTGATGAAAATGTGAATTATCAACTATCGATAGGTTCTTTTTTGCAAAAAGAAATGTTGAAAGAGTCTGATTCAAAAAGCGGATTAATCTTTACACTGCCTTCTTTATCCAAAGTTGTAGATAGGGTTGCACTGGGAGACCAGACCAAAAAAGAAAGTGAAATGAAATTACAAATCTATTATATAACGTATTAAATGAAAAAGAGTTGCCCTTTTTTGGTTTTAGTGTTTTTTTCTTTTTTTGTTTCCTACTCTCAAAGTATTGCTACTTCTCCATATTCGCTTTATGGATTGGGAAGCCTTTACGAAGCTAATTTTGGATTAATTCCTTCGCTGGGGACTGCCGGTATTGCTTTGCCATCTGATAATTTTATCAATAACAAGAATGCAGCTTCTCTTGTAAATATTCCAGCAAATAATTTCTTTTTTGAGGTAGGAGGTAAGGGAATTCAATCCTCTTTTGAAGATAATGTAAAAAAAGAAAATCGCAATAATTTTCAGTTTTCTCATTTTGCTTTTGCATTTCCTATTAATAGTAAATCAGCGGTCAGCGTTGCAATGATGCCTTATTCCAGTTCATCGTTTAAAATTTCTGGATTAAAAATACCGATACTGGACAGTAGTAATGAATATTATTATTTGAATGTAATGGGTACCGGCGGATTGAATAATTTGGATTTTTCGTATGCATATAAAGTAAGCAGTAAATTATCTTTTGGATTATCTGCTTCAGTGCTTTTTGGAAACACTACAGATAATAGAACTTATGAAATAAATAACTCAGTCACTACTATAGACAAAAAAGTAAGTTACAGTGGAATCAGGCCTATTTTGGGTTCCCAATTCAAAATGAATGAATCATTGACTTTCGGTTTGAATGTAAAATCTCCAACACGTGTAAATGCATCCAAAATCCAATCTGTCAGTGTTGTAAACGAGACTGGAACTTCAACGCTGGAAACTGATAAAAAATCGGATACCGATGATTTTTATCTGCCATTGGAAGTAGGGGTAGGTTTCAATAAGTCTTTTAAAAATAAGATAAATATAGCTTTTGATTATGAAAAAAGATTTTGGGATGCCACCAATCAATCCGACTTGTATGGTAATTTTTCCGATCAAAATAAGTTTGCGTTAGGATTGTCATATCAAAAGTCTAAAGCATCCAGGAATTATTTTGATAGAATAAAATATGCCACAGGTATTAATTATGATACCGGTTATTTAGAAGTTGATAATAAAAAGATTGAGGATAAGAACTTTTCAATCGGAGTTTCATTACCCTTGGATCATTTGTCTTCAGCTTTGTTTGTTTCCTATACTTATGGGCAAAAAGGACAAATAACCAATTCATTAGTTCAGGAAAATTATCATAAACTAACATTGAATCTTAATTTAGATGGTATCTGGTTTGTAAAGAAAAAACTGGAATAATTTTAAAAATCTTTCTCTTCAACCTGATATTTGTTTTCTAAAATTTCATTTAAAACCTTTGGGTTAGTGTTTGTATAGAAAATAGGAGTACTGCTTTTGGCAGAAGTGAAACCTGTTTTGTCTCTAAGTATGTTCTGTGTTTGTTTGGCAACTGCTTCTCCGGAATCAATAATATGAATGTGATCCGGGAGTATTTTTTTTATCTGCGGAATTAAATAAGGATAATGACTGCATCCCAAAACGAGATAGTCAATATTAGCCTCAATCATTGGGGTTAGATAGGAATACAATAATTGAGTCATTTCAGGCGAATTGATTTGTCCGTCTTCAATTAATTGAACCAATCCATGGCCAATTTGCTCGATGATTTTAATGTCCTGGTACTTTTCTGTAGTCTTGTTAAAAAGTTCACTGTTTAAAGTCCCTTTTGTGGCCAGGATTCCTATAGTTTGAGTTTTAGAGTGTGTAGCTGCTGGTTTTATGGCTGGTTCAATGCCAATAAAAGGAATGGAGTATTTGGCTCTTAATTCCTGTATGGCATTGGTTGTTGCGGTATTGCAGGCTACAACAATTACTTTACATCCCATTTCAATTAATAAATCGGTGTTTTTCATGCTTAAAGCAATGATTTCAGCTTTGGTTTTTTGTCCATAAGGGGCATTCTTGCTGTCAGCCAGATAGATTGTCTGCTCATTTGGTAATAAATCATGAATGGCTTTCCAGATTGAAGTTCCTCCAATACCTGAATCAAAAACACCAATCGGTCTGTTGTCTGTCATTGCTGTAAGTTTTTAAAGCTATAGTCTAAATGTACTATATTTTTTTTTGTAAAAAAAAACTGCCCGTCCAATATTTTGGAGGAGCAGTTTGCATTTGATTTATTTTAGATTAAAAACCTAAATCTTTTTTCACGTCAACAGTGATGTTGGTTCCATCAGCAAGCAAAAGAGTAGATCCGTCAAGAACATATTGGAAACCTTTAGCTTTACCTACTTTTTGGATAGAAGCTCTTACTTTTTCCATAATTGGTTTAACTATTTCTTCCTGTTTTTGTTGTAATTCTTTTTGAGCATTGTCTCTAAAGTCAACAATTCTTTTTTGCATATCTTGAACTTCTTTAGAACGCTCTTGATTTACAGCTTCAGTAACAGTTGCAGATTCTGCTTCGTATTTTTTTAATTTTGCTTGGTATTCTTCAACCATTTTTTTGTAGTCTGCATCATACGTACCGCTTAATTTCTCTAATTGCTTTTGAGCATCAAGCATAGCCGGTAATTTAGACATGATTTCATTTACATCAACGTGAGCTACTTTTGTTTGAGCATTTGAAATTTGAGTTGCACCAATAAATAGTATCGCAGCAATCAGTAAAGTTTTGAATTGTTTCATTGTTTTAAAAAATTTAATAATTAGAATTGTTTAGTTGTTTATTTTGATTTTTCCTCATTAGCTTTTTTCAAAGCTTCTCTCTCTTGAATTTCTTTTAATCTTTTTTCTTCAGCGGCTTTTTTGGCAGCTTCTCTTTCTTCAAGTATTTTTTTTCTTTTCTCTTCCAGAGCTTTTTTACGTTCTTCCTGAACATTCGGTTTAGGCTCCTGCGTTGTTGCTGCTGCTTTCGTATCGGTTGCCGATTTTGCAGTCGTGTTGGCTGTAGCCGGAACAAATGTATTTTCGGTTGCAGTTTTTGATGGATCAACAACTGTGCCGTTTTTTTTGGCTTCCCTTTCAGCCAGCAATTGTTTCCTTTTTTCTTCGTATGCTTTACGGGCTTCTTCCTGGGCTGCTTTTTTGTCGGCTACCAGTTTATCTCTGGCTGCTTTTTTATCTAATAATGCTTTTTCTCTTTCGGCCAGAACAGGGTTTTCGTCTAATTCGTCCTCTTTGTTTTCTTTAGCCTCTTCTTCTTTTTGCTGTTTTTTGGTTAATTGTTCTCTTTTTTCTGTACGATTTAATATCCGAATTACTTGATCACTAATATCAAATCTTTTTGCTGCAAAAAGAATGGTTAAATGTGAAGATTTGTCAAATATAAAGTCATATTTTTTGGCCTCCGCTATATCTTGAACAGCTGTGAAAACCTGATCTTGAATAGGCTTAACTAATCCGGATTTTTGTATTATTAAATCCCCGTTAGGACCAAATCTTTTTTGCTGATAATCCAATTTTTCAGATTCAAGAAACTTTATCTCGGTTTCTCTTTCTTCAATCAACTCAGCTGTCAATAATGGCTTTTCAGCTTTTAAAGCTTCAGTAAGTTTATTAATTTCTATTTTTTTAGCCTCAATTTCCTGTTTCCATTTTTGGGCTTTTTGTTCTAATTGTGCTTTGGCTTCGATATAATCCGGTACATTTTGCAATATGTATTCCATATCAATGTAGCCTACCTTATTTCCTTTGGTTTGAGCTTTTACTGTCGTTACAACAACAAGGGATAAAATTATAAATAAAAATTCTTTTCTCATAATTTTTAATTTTAGAAATTTTAAACCAAATTTATTTAAAATTGCTGACCTATGATGAAATGCGTTTGCCATCCACTTGGTTTTATTGCTCCCGGAACTGCATCGAAACCATAACCAAAATCGATACCCAATAAACCAAAAGCCGGCATAAATACCCTTAAACCAACACCCGCAGATCTGGCAAGATTAAATGGTTGATAATCTGATAATGATTCATACGATTGTCCTGCTTCTGCAAAAGTTAACGCATAAATGGATGCTGATGATTTCAATGTAATAGGATAACGTAATTCCATTGAAAATTTATTGTAAACAGTAGCTCCATAAGCATCTCCAGTTGAACTCGCAGGTGTCAGCGCCCCGTTTTCATATCCTCTTAACTGTATGTTTTGTCTTCCGTCAATTGAGCTTCCGGCCATACCGTCACCTCCTAAATAATATCTTTCAAAAGGAATAACTCCCCTGTCTTGATTGTAGGCTCCCAAGAATCCAAATTGCATTAAAGTACGTAATACTAATTTTTTATATAAAGTCGTATACCAGTCTCCTGTAAATTGAACTTTGTAATATTCGAGCCATTTGTATTTTTCCTGATCTACTTTTCCAGGATCGGCAACTGCGTCTTGATAATTATCAACTTTATTAGGAACACTTCCGCCGGATGATGGCAGTTTGTCCAAGTAATCTCCAGCACTTACAACTCTGTCGTTATTATCAACATACGAAGTTCCGGAGTAAATATATTTATATTTTTGCTGTTCTCCTAATGTTGCGTAATCTACACCGTTAAAAAGTGAATATGGAAGTGTAAACTCACCCGTTATTCCAAATTCTGCACCATAAGTTGGGAATATAGGGTTGAATCCTTTACTGTTTCTTGTTAAACCAACTGAATAAGATAAATTTTTTGATTGTCCGTTTGCAAATGTAAATAGTCCATAAAGATAATTATGCAAATCATATTGCTGATAGCTGATAGATTGTGAAAGCGTGAAGAAATCATCAGGAACAGTTAATCTTTTTGCCATTCCAACTGACAAAGAGGTAATGTTGATGTACTTTGATTTGTCAACCTTTTGTAGTTGGTAGTTAGAGCTGTATTGCTGGCTAAATGCAAATGAACTGCTGAATTGAATCGGTTTTTTTCCTCCAAACCAAGGTTCTGAAAACGATAAACTGTATGTTTTGTAATATGAACTCGCTTGAAGACGTAATGCTACTTTTTGTCCGTCACCCATAGGAAGCGGTCGGTATGCATCTTTGTTGAATAAGTTTCTTGCTGAAAAGTTATTGAAAGAGAGTCCCAAGGTTCCTACAAAACCACCTCCGCCGTATCCACCTTGAAGTTCAATTTGGCTGGCTCCTTTTTCTACAACATGGTATTCGATATCTACGGTTCCTGCACCGGAATCAACATTTTTGAATTGAGGATCGATTTTTTCAGGGTCAAAAAAGCCTAACTGCCCAATCTCTCGGATAGTCCTTACTAACTCCCCTTTGTTGTATTTTTCTCCTGGTTTTGTTCTTAATTCTCTATAGATAACTTCGTCATTGGTTTTGTCGTTTCCAACAACAGTTATTTTATTGAAATAGGCGATTGGACCTTCTGTAACACGGATTTCAAAATCAATTACATTGTCAGTTGTTTTTGTTTCTACCGCGTTTATGTTTGAAAATAAATATCCGTTATTTTGGTATAAATTGGTAATGTCTTCTCCGTCAGGTTTCGATTTGTCGGCAATTCTTTCTTGAAGGAGTACACCATTATAAACATCCCCTTTATGAATACCCAGCATGCTCGTTAGTCCTTCGTCTGAGTAAACAGTATTCCCGATGAATTTAATATTGCCAAAATAATATTTAATTCCCTCTTCAACCTTAATTTTTATATAGATAGCATTTTTTTCGGGATTATATGCAACGGAGTCACCTAAAATACGGGCATCACGATATCCTATTTTTTTATAATCGTTAACAATTTTTTCTAAGTCTTCCTGATATTTAGCTTCAATGTATTTCGATCTTTTCAAAAAGTTAATTGAGTTTTTAACTTTTGTGTTTTTCATTGAACTAAGCAGTTTGCTGCTTGTGACTTCTTTATTTCCTTCAAAATCAATCTTGTAAATCTTGATTTTTTTGCCAATATCAACTTTTACAAGCATGTTTACCTGATTTTTAGTCAGAGTGTCTTTTGTAGTCGTTATGTAAACTTTGGCATTGAAAAAACCATCTTTTTTGTATTTCTTTTCAATGTAGTTTTTTGTAGTAGTAATTAAGTTTTCGGTTACAATTTTACCATTGGTAAGTCCGTTGTCTTTAATGAAAGATTCGGTTTTGCTTTTAGATACCCCAACAAATTTGACTTCATTGATTTTTGGTAATTCTTTAATGTTTAAATCCAGATAAATACTGTCGTTTTCTATTCTATTTACATAAAATGAAATTTCATCAAAAAGCCCAAGTTTTCCTAGTTTTTTAATAGAACTGCTGATTTGTTCACCAGGAATTGTAATTTCCTGCCCTTTTTCCAATCCAGCAAAAGTAACTACAGTTTGCGGGTTGAAACTAATATCTCCAACTACTTTTACATCTGCTAATATGTACTTTTTACCTTGGTCAAATGGTACCCTATCTTGCGCCTTAATTTGAGTAAAAGTTCCTAAAATAAAAAAGGTAAGGACTAGTTTTATGCTTTTATGTAACACTAAAAAATTATTTAATTTGTTCACTTGTTTTTCCAAATCGACGTTCTCTTTTTTGATAACTAATGATAGCCTCATGTAAATCTTGTTCTTTAAAGTCCGGCCATAATACATCAGTAAAGTATAATTCTGAATAGGCTATTTGCCAAAGTAAAAAATTACTTATTCTATGTTCTCCACTAGTTCTTATTAATAAATCAACATCCGGTAGATTATGCGTGTAAAGATGCTCATTTATAATTGAATCGTCAATACTGTCAGTTGAAATTATATTATTTTTAACTTTATCGCTTATTATTCTCACGGCATTGACTAATTCTTCTCTGGAGCCATAACTTAAAGCAAGAGTCAGTGTCATTTTTGTATTGTCTTTTGTTTTATCCAATACATCATGTAATTGATTTTGAACAGTTTTTGGTAATTTTTCTAAATTACCTATAGCGTTCATTTTGATATTGCCTTCCTGCATTGTTTTAAGCTCTTTTTTTAATGAGCTGACTAAAACTCTCATTAAGGTGTCAACTTCAAGCTTAGGTCTGTTCCAGTTTTCTGTAGAGAATGCATACAGGGTTAAGTATTCAATTCCTAAATTGGAACATTCTTTTATAATTTTTTTTACAGATTTTGATCCGCTCTCATGGCCAAGTGTTCGGATAAAACCTTTTTCTTTCGCCCAACGGCCATTTCCGTCCATTATAATGGCTAGGTGGCTTGGGATATTGTCTGTATTTATTCGGTCTTTTAACATCTTATTTTAATCTGCGCAGTAGCATGGTTTGTTCCCAAAAGTATACGTTAGGGTAGCTCCCGAGAATACATACCAATCATTATTATTTAAATTGCCAAACCTAGGTAAACTACTGTTGCTTGGGTTGCTTCCATCAATATTGTCTGTAAAAGTATATCGGGCTCCAACTTCTAAACCTAAAACAAAATCCCTTGAAAAATTTGTTTTAACACCAAGTGTCATTGGTATAGCAATATTGCTTTTTGTGCTTTTTTTGTGTGTAACTCCTGAAGTTACATATAAATCATCATAGACGAAATAGCTTAAACCGGAATATACATAAGGTGTAAATTTTGGTTTTTCCTCGTGCAGATTAAAATCAAAAAAATTAAACTCCAATCCCGCCGACAGTTCTTTTATGTTGTTTACAAAGCTATATCCTCTGTTATTTCTTCCGGATTCTTTCGAATCATGGTCGTTTCCGGAAATTTGCGACTGAGTATAGGAAAATCTATAAGCATGTCTTGGGCTTTTGTTCCATTTGTATAATATACCGAATGCAGGTTCGTTTGGATTAATGTAAGTTGTTGAACCTACGTCTCCTATGTAATTACTGCCTCCGAGAAAAACTCCTATTTCATTAATTTGAGAATGAATAGAAGAAAAGGTAAAAAAGCATAAAAATGAAATGAAAATTTTACTCATAAAATACAAAATTGCCTGCAAATATAATAATTATCACTAGTATTCAATACGTATCTTGGTAATACTGTATTTTTTTAGACCAGCCCCCTTTTTTTATATACAAATGATGTAATAGTAACGATAAAATAGGAATAATTCGTATGAGTTATTTTTAATTCCTTCTGTCCTCACCCCAAAGTAATTTTGTCCTTAAAGTTTTTAAAAAAGTTTCCTGAGGAATCTCCACCATATTTATCTCGAAATCTGTTTTTTTAATGGTTAAAATAGAATCGTTTGTTGCGCTTGTTATTCTAGAGTCCAAAGAAACTAAATATTGTTCTTCTCTTCCTGAAACTTTAATGCGTATTTCGGTTGTATCAGGAATTACAAGAGGTCTTGCATTCAAATTGTGCGGAGCGATGGGTGTAATTACAAGACTTTTTACATCGGGTGTTAAAATTGGGCCTCCACAACTTAAAGAATAGCCTGTTGTTCCTGTTGGAGTGGCGATAATCAATCCGTCTGCCCAATAGGAATTCAAAAATTCATCGTCCAGATAGGTTTCTATTGTTATCATGGATGTGGTGTCCTTTCTGCCTACGGTTATTTCGTTTAAGGCAAAATTAAGGCCTTCAATGGCATTGTTTTCTGGATCACAGGTAAGGCTTAATAAAGTTCTTTTTGAGATTTTATATTTTTTATCAATAACAATTTGCATGAATGCCGCTATATTCTCTTTTTGAACAGTTGCCAAAAATCCCAATCTTCCTGCGTTTATTCCCAAAATAGGAACACCCGAATTGCGTACCAAAGTAACCGCTCTAAGCATAGTTCCGTCCCCGCCAATGCTGATCAGCATATCATAACTGGAATCCAGTTCGTCATGGGAGGAAAAGGTGTTGTATTCATTTTCTATGATTTTTTTTTCATAGAGCATTTTCAAGAAATTATCTTCAATAACCATTTTTACATTATTATTATTGAAAAACACAAAAATGTCTTTTATGATAGGCTCTGTGCTTACTAAATAATATTGGCCATAAATAGCTACTTTCATTTCTTTTGGTTTTGATTTTTTATTATTTGGTATTTTAGATTTTATAATGGCTTAAGCCAAATGATTACATATTCAGGTATTTATCTAAATAATCAGAGCGGTCTTTTAGAGTTTTGATGTAATTATCTTCGTTGTGTTCTGAAATAATTTCGTAGTTGTATCTTCTGAAAGTTTGGATGATTTCGTTCAATGAACCTACGCTTATTTTGATGGTTACTTCAGTAGTGTCAACATCTGAATTTGAAATGAAAAGTCCCAATAGTCTGCCGTTGTTGCTCTCAACAATTTGTGCAATCTGACTCATTGAATAATCAACAGTGTTTTTGTTTACTACAATAATGACTCCCGGTTCTTTTAGAAAAGGGGTTTCATGGAAAAATTTGATAATGTCCTCAATTTCATAATAACCAACATATTTATTGTTCTCGTCTAAAATAGGAACCAGATTAGTGTGGTTTTTGGCAAAAATTTCAAGTACATCGAGCCAAATCATATCGGTTCTGGCAAAAAAATGTTCCAGAACGTATCTATAATCATTAATTTTTTTATCACTGTCGAAAGTCTCAATGTCTTCGGCAGCGATGCTTCCGACGAAAACTTCATCTTCGATGACAGGGAAGTGGGAAAAGGATAAATCATCAAAAAAATCCTGAACGGATCCAATAGTTTCTTGAGCATCAATTGCTTTAAAGTCGTTTGTGATGTAGTCTTTTAAATCTGTCATAAATCTGTCCTCAATAATCGACGCAAAATAATCAAAAATATACAAAATATGCTACCTTTTACTTTGTATTTTTGCCTTGCGAAATATAATAATACACGATAAATAACTGTTTCTATGACAAAACTTAGTGTTAATATAAATAAAATTGCCACTTTGCGTAATGCCCGCGGTGGAAATGTGCCCGATTTGCTGAAAGTTGCCACTGATATTCAGAAGTTTGGAGGTCAGGGGATAACCATTCATCCGCGTCCGGATGAGCGTCATATCCGTTACCAGGATGCGCGAGATTTAAAATCAATAGTTTATACGGAATACAATATTGAGGGGAATCCACAGCATAATTTTATTGATTTAGTGTTGGAATGCAAGCCGGATCAGGTGACCCTGGTTCCTGATGCTATTGGGGCAATTACTTCTTCGGCAGGTTGGGATACCATAAAAAACCAATCCTATTTATCTGAAGTTATTCAGGAATTTCAGCAAAACGGAATCAGGACTTCCATTTTTGTTGATCCGATTTCGGAGATGATAGAAGGTGCAAAAAAAACAGGCACTGATAGAATTGAATTATATACTGAAGGTTTTGCCTATCAATATGCATTAGGAAATAAAAATGGAATTGACCCTTATGTGAAATCGGCAGTTTTGGCCAATGAATTGGGGTTGGGGATTAATGCAGGACATGATTTAAGTCTGGATAATATTCAGTTTTTTAAACAAAATATCCCGGGATTATTGGAGGTGTCAATTGGTCACGCCCTTATTTCGGAAGCCATATACCTCGGATTGGATAATGTGGTAAATATGTATCTGCAAAAATTGAAATAGAGTTATTTTTAAATTTTTGTGATTAATTAAAAAAGCTTACTGAATTTGGAATATCTGTTCAGTTTGCTGATAATGAAAAATGGTTTTAGAAAAGGAACAATCAATAATCAATAGGATTGATTTTTGGTTGTTTACTTTTGTTGGCCTTAATGAATGTAATATTTTGAAACCAATCCTGCTTTTTTTTTTATTTTGTTTTTCTAATTTAACAGCACAGTCAAAAGTCATAATTAATGGTTTTGTAAAAGATTCTCAGAAGCAAAAAATAATTGGGGCCGCTGTTTTATTTCAAACAAATGAAAATCTAAATCTTCATGTTTTTACTGATTCAATTGGAAAGTTCTCAGTTGTTATTCCGAGTGGGAAAGTAAGAATTAATGTGTATTATCCAGGATTTGAAAAAGAGTCTTTAGAATTAGAAATAAAAAAAGACACTTCTCTTTTTTTTACTTTGCATAATAGCGAACTTGAATTAAAAGAAGTTATAGTCAGGAATGAAGCTAAAAAACCGTCGATTGTTGCTGGATTGGGAGGAAAATTATCGTTCAATCCTCAAAAAATGGGAAATATTCCTTCTCTTTCGGGAACACCTGATATTATTAAATTACTGCAATTGACCCCAGGAGTTCAGAATTCAGGGGATGCCAATGGCTATTTGTACGTTAGAGGCGGTGATCCGGGTCATAATTTAATGCTTTATGCAGATGCTCCGGTTTACGGAATGGCTCATTTACTGGGCGTTTTTCCTTTTTATAATGCAGATCATGTTACTGAGGTTCAATTTGACAGGAATAATTTAAACCCAAAATATGGCGGACGTTTAAGTTCTACAGTGTATGTGCTGCCAAATCAATCGACACCAAAAGAATTTTCAGTTCAAGGAAATTTGGGTTTGCTGTCTTCACAAATAACTTTGGCTGTACCTGTCAGCAGTAAGACAGGTTTTTTTATCTCAGGGAGGAAAACATATGTTGATGAAATAATAGGTCCGCTCTTAAAATCGGATAAGGGAAATGCTAAAAATGATGCTGAGGATTTTAAGTATGGTTTTTTCGATAGTAATGTGACTTTTTTTACGGAATTTTCTAAAAATAGCATTTTGACAATAGATGCTTTTTTAAGTGGTGATAAATTTGGCGTTAATGATCCTAAGACACTTATGGATGCTGATCTAAAATGGAGTAATGTTTTAGTTACCCCAGCGTGGAGATGTCAACTGGGTGAATCAACAACAATGAAAAATTCTCTTTATTTTACACGTTATGAGAATAATTTATTGATGAATGAGGCGAACGTTCAAATGAATGTTTCATCATATATAGAGGATTTTGACTATTCAAATTCATTTCAGTATATGGTTAAGAGTATTCCGTTTGAATCCGGTTTTCAATATACATATCATGATTTATTGCCTCAAAAAATTGAGATTGATAATTTGGGGGCTAATGTAAATGATAAGCAGTCAACAGAAATTAAAGCCAGTGATGTTGCTGTGTTTGTAAATGCAAAGCCTAGATTTTCAGATAAGTTGACTGCTGAATTTGGAATGAGATTGAGCTATTATAATTCAGATTCAAAAACTGCTTCTTTCTTTAATTTCGAACCTAGATTAATGCTGAACTATTTTCCGAAAAAGAACCTTTCTTTTTTTGCATCGTATACAAGACAGAATCAGTATGTTAATTTAATAACAGCATCAAGTGTTGGCATACCAACCGATTTTTGGATTGCAGCTTCAGATGGGATTCCATCCCAATCGTCCAATAATTATTCTGTTGGGTGCAGCAAAATAATCTCAAAACAAATAAATACTTGTTTGAACGCTTACTATCGTTCAATGAAAGACTTGATAGAATATCCTTATGGACTTACACAGTTTAATGAAACGACATCTTTAAAAAATGATATTTTAATTGGAGATGGTGAAGCATATGGTTTGGAATGGATGCTGAAGAAAGACAATGGAAAATTTAATGGATGGATAAGTTATACTTTGAGTTGGTCAACCCGTCAGTTCGACGGACTTAATAACGGAGAGGAATTCTATTCAAAGTACGACAGAAGACATAATCTTGCACTTGTCGGAACCTACGATTTTAATAAAAAATGGAACGTCGGTTTGTCGCAGCTTTTTAGTTCCGGAAACAGGTTTACAATGCCAACGTCCTGGTACTTTATGAATAATACACCAGTGAGGGAATTTGAGAGTTATAATAACGCAAAGATGCCTAATTATATTCGTACTGATGTATCTGTTAATTATTCTTTTTTTAAGACACCAAAGAAGGAAAGTATTTTGAATTTTTCAATTTTTAATATGTTTAATATTGATAATCCGATTTATGTTGTTTTTCGTGTAAACGTAAATGGAAAGAAAATAAATATAGATACTGATGAAAAAAAAATGTATTCCATACTCCCGTCATTTAGCTGGAGATTTAAATTTTAATTCATGAAAAAAACAGGTTTGTTGTCAGTGTTTCTGCTGTTGGTCTTTTTGGTTTCATGCAGTAGGGAGGACTATGTAAAAAGTGTCGATGGTGAGTCAAAAATAGTTGTTGAAGGGTGGATTGAGCAAGGGGATGTGCCTCAGGTAATTTTATCCCGAAGTATTCCGGTTAATGCCGTTATTGACTCTACAACCATTTTGGATTATTTTATACGTTCAGCAAAAGTTACTGTTTCTGATGGAACTAATGAGGAAGTTTTAAGTTTAAGGAGTGATCTGAACAGGATACCGCCTTATGTGTATTATGGCTCTAAAATTATAGGTGAAGTTGGTAAGACATATGCTTTGAAAGTTGAGTATTTAAATAAAGTAATAAAAGCGTCAACAAAGATTCCGGGTGTAGTTGCGATAAAATCTGCAAAATATGTAAAGGAAAACCCTGCTGATACAACAGGCTTTGTTCATTTGGAGTTTAATGATCCTGATTTAGAAAAAAACTATTATCAAATTCAGACAAGGGTGGATGGAGAGGAGCCTATTTTTGTGCCGGCATTGTATGGAAATTTAAATGACGAAAACTTTATTTCTCCATCCGTTTCATTGCAGGTGAATAGGGGGATTTATGTGCTTTCCAAAACGAAGTACAAGCCTTATTTTACAGACGGTGATTTGATTTTTGTGAAATTAAGAACTATGAATAAGGATGGTTTTGATTTTTGGAATAGCTGGCAAAACGAAATTGTTAATGGAAGAAGTCCGATTTTTCCAGCTAATACAAGTTTGAAAACAAATATTGAAGGAGGAGTCGGTATTTGGGAAGGCTATGGACAAAATACAATCTCGATTCAAGCACCTAAAAAAAAATAAGGCTGTCTTTTGGACAGCCTTGTTTTTTGAAAAATCAAACAGTTAGTTAGTTTTGAAATGCTTTCAAGAAATTTTCAAATTTAGTATTTAAATCATCAAATCCGGTTGAAAAGTAAGTACTCATTTCAACTTCAGTATTGTCATTGAATTTCAAGTATAATACTTCGTCATACTCTTGAACCAATGCTCCTGCGTTATTGTAGTCCCATGTCCAGTAACCACCATATACTTGTACTGTATTGTCAGTTTCCCAAACACTATGTGAATCATAACTGTCTCCTTTTTCAGATTTTTGTATTACATCAGCAATTTTTGTTCCGTCTTTTTTCGACACAAGCATCATTTTTACATTTTTATTGTTTGCAAGAACATATCCGTCTGAGGATTTTTTATTATAAATTTCAAGATCTGTGTAGTAAGTTTTAGATTGATAATCTGGATACACTAATGATTTTTCTAATGCAGCTTCGTCATTTGCCAATCCTTCAATATCTGAATTAACTACTATTACAAAATTATCCATTAATCTGATAAGACCGTTAGCTTTACCTCTGTAAGATACAAGTGCATCGTCTTTTAACAGTTCATCAATGTTGGCTGTACTTCCTGAATTGAAATCAATGATGTTTTTTCCTTCAAAAGTAAAAGAAGATTTAGCTTCAGCAGGTGATTTTTGACCACTTATTTCCCATGTGTAACCATCATTCAAAATCATTTTAAAGCTTGATTCTGTAGGAGTTTCTTTTCCGTTGGAATATTTAGCATTCAAAACAAAGGTTGCGGCTTGTTTGTCATCAATAGTCAAAGTTGCATCACCAGCAGTAGGCAAATAGAATTGATCTAAATCGTTAATGTTTACTTTTATGTCCGAAGCAGTGCTTTTAGATGACAAAGTTGCATTATTTGCTGTTTGGTTTTCTTTTGCAGGGAAGACAAACTTCAACTCTGTTGTTGAAGCGGTTTTTACCCAAACTTGATTTGCATTGTCCCAAGTGTAAATTCCGTAAACACCTGATACATTAAGAATGTCTTCAATTTGATTGTCAGTTTTACCATTAAAGATATCAATTGTATTAATGCTCAACAAGTTTCCTAAGTTTTCAATAGCCTCAATAGCGCTTGATGTTTTTGTTTTGTCTAATTTAAGAAGCATGTCATTTGCCTCAACTTCAAGTTTAGTTTTTTGATCCTCTGGTTTTAATGAAGAATAAGGCATTTTTACGATTTCAGCAATTTGTGTGTCCAAACTTTGTTCGCTTGAATCGGTTGGAGTGTCGTCATTGCTGCAGGAAATTGTAAGTTGTGAAAGAACTACAGAAAATAAAAATAGTTTTTTAATCATTGTTTTAAAGTTTAATATTTAGTAATTTGAAAATGTTAAATGTTTATGTAAATACCTACTTTTGAAGAGGTTGTGTTTTTTGAGTATTTTTTTGTTAATTCAAGGTTGGCAAGTTAATTTTCTGTTTCGAGAATCGGTAAAACTAGGGGTTTGAAATTTGCTTTGCAATACCCACTTTTAGTGATATTTTCTTAAAACTGAAAAAAAATTCTAGTTGTGCTAAATTCGATTTTTTCTACCTTTGCTTTTGATTTAACAGTAAGAATCACAAGGCTGAGTTTATACATAAAAAGTTCTAAAATTGATTAATGATTTGCGAATGTTGGTTTTAAAGTCCTGCAGTCTAAATCTAAAATCTAAAATCTAAAATAATAATGCTCTACTCAAAAATAGAAGGTTCAGGGAAGCCTTTACTCATAATTCACGGTTTTCTAGGAATGTCTGATAATTGGAAAACGTTAGGTACTCAATTTGTCGCTGATGGTTTTCAGATACATTTGCTGGATTTGCGCAATCACGGGCGTAGTTTTCATTCTGATGAATTCAGTTATGAAATTATGGTTCAGGATGTTTTTGACTATTGTCAGGCGAATGGTTTGGAGTCCATAGATGTCATCGGTCATTCGATGGGAGGGAAAACGGCAATGCTGCTGGCGACGACTTACCCTGATTTGGTTGATAAATTGTTGGTGGCAGATATTGGTCCAAAATTTTATGCTCCGCATCATCAGGATATATTGGCAGGCTTAAATGCTGTTGATTTTTCAGTTAAGCCAAGCCGAAATGAGGTTGAGGAAATAATGAAAAATTACATTCCCGATTTCGGTACACGTCAGTTCCTGATGAAAAGTCTGTATTGGCAGGAATCAGGACAATTGGCTTTCCGCTTTAATTTGCCTGTTTTCAATACAAAAATTGACGAAATTGGTAAAGCTTTAGCCTCAGATTTGATTTTTAAAAAACCGACACTTTTTATTCGAGGAGGAAGTTCCAATTATATACTTGACAGCGATTTTGATGAAATTAAAGATCATTTCCCTTCTGCATCAATTGCAACAATTCCAAATGCGGGTCATTGGTTACATGCTGAAAACCCTGCAATGTTTTACGAATTAGCAAGTGCTTTTTTTAAATAATTTATCATAATATAGAAAAATCATTATATTTATTGAAATTTTAAAAGATGATACTATGAATTTGATTATTAGAATAATTGTTACCGCAGGATTGGTTTTTGGAATTGCTCATTTTTTGCCTGGTGTACATGTGGCTGGTCCTTTTACCGCAATGGTAGTGGCTGTTGTTTTAGGATTGCTTAATATTTTCATTAAGCCTATCATGGTACTTTTGACTTTGCCTTTTACAATTGTAACTTTAGGATTGTTTTTATTAGTAGTGAATGCTCTGATTATTTTATTGTGTACCAAGATAGTGGGAGGTTTTACTGTAGATACATTTTGGGTTGCTATGTTTTTCAGTATTATATTGTCACTTTCCCAGTCTATTATTTATTCTATTATTGGTAACGATAAATAGTAATGATTTTTAAAAGAGAATATCGTTTTTTATTCAGAAGTTAAAATAATGTAATTTTGTTAAAAGATTTTAATAGAACGAATATGGAATTCTTTACATAAATACAGACTGCATTTGGTTTCTTTGGGACGTCAAATGCAGTTTTTTTTATGAATTATTTTCAGGTAAATAAAATAATTTTCAAACTAAAATTAACACGAAGTAATTCAAATCAAGTATAATCCAAAAAAATAAAAATCATGAAAACATTAATCATTGCCATAACGGCATTTTTTGCAATGGGAACTGCAGTATCGGCACAAACAACAGCTACAGCTCCTAAAAAGGAAGTTCAAAAAACAATGTATTCTTGTCCTATGCATCCTAAAGAAATGAGTGACAAAAAAGGGAAATGCAGTAAATGCGGAATGGATTTGGTAGCAGTAAAGGATACAGCGCATAAAACTGCAGCAAAAGGGAGTCAAGCAACAACTGCGGTAAAAAGTAAATATGTATGTACTATGGACGGATCTGCATCAGACAAGCCAGGAAAATGCCCTAAATGCGGTATGGCTTTGACCGAGAGAAAAGAAGAGAAAAAGAAATAAATACAGCTATTGCAAATATTCTAACAGCCTTTCAATGAGGCTGTTTTTTTTGTTTTTAACTTTTAATCTTTAGTTGTAAATTAGCTTGTCAATATCGTTAAAATGGATTTGAAGAAAAGCAAAACTGACATTGTTAAGTTAGTTAGAAAAATAATAAATAAGGGTTTATGCGGATCTATAGTGTGTTACTAATTGCTTTATTTTTTTTGAGTTGTACTAAACAAACTCAGAAAAATGAGGAGCTACAAAAGCGGATTGACAGTTTGGAAATTCAAATAAAACAGTCTTATCGACCAGGATTTGGTGAATTCATGGGAAGCATTCAAATTCATCATGCTAAACTTTGGTTTGCGGGGAAAAATCAAAATTGGAAATTGGCCGATTTTGAAATTAATGAAATTAAAGAAAATCTCGAGGGTATAAAAAATTACTGTTCTGATAGACCCGAATCTAAATTAATCGGAATGATTGACAAAGCGATGGATAGTGTCAGTGTTGCCATACAGCAAAAAAATCCAAATTCATTTCGTGAAAATTATATGAATTTGACTATTACTTGCAATAAATGCCACCAAGAAACCCAACATGAATTCAATGTGATAAAGGTTCCTGAAATACCTCCGTTTAGCAATCAAGATTTTAAAGTAAATGAATAATAAACTAAAGGAACTTGCCCGTTTGTTTTTGAAATTGGGCATCATAGGTTTTGGAGGACCTGCAGCTCACATTGCAATGATGAAAGACGAAGTGGTTACCAAAAAAAAGTGGATGACCGAACAGTATTTTTTGGATTTGGTTGGTGCCACTAATTTGATTCCAGGACCCAATAGTACGGAGATGGCTATTCATATAGGTCAGGAAAGAGCGGGCTGGAAAGGATTGTTGGTATCGGGGCTTTGTTTTATTTTTCCGGCGGTATTGATAACTGGATTTTTTGCATGGATGTATAAAAAGTACGGACAGCTTCCGGAAATTCAGCCTTTTATTTATGGGATAAAGCCGGCTATAATAGCGATAATTCTGTTTGCTGTTTTTCCTTTGGCAAAAAAATCGCTAAAAACAATTGAGCTTTATGTAATTGGAATTTTAGTTTTGATATTGTCGTTGCTAAATTATAATGAATTGTATTTGTTGTTTGGCGCTGGTTTTTTGGCATTGTTTGTTTTTGGTTTAAAAAATAAACAGTTTAAAAGGACCAGTCAAAATTTTCTGCCTTTTTCAATTTTACCTTTTTCAATTTCTCCGAATATCTCAATTTCTAATGGGAGTTTGTTTTTGGTTTTTCTAAAAATCGGAGCCATTCTTTATGGGAGCGGTTATGTTTTATTTGCTTTTTTGGACAGTGAGTTGGTTACGACCGGGATTTTGTCGCGAGATCAACTGATAGATGCCATTGCAATAGGTCAGTTTACACCGGGACCTGTATTCTCTTCGGTTACTTTTATCGGGTATCAGATTAATGATTGGACAGGAGCTATGTTGGCTACCATTGGGATATTTTTACCTTCTTTTTTGTTTGTGGCATTGCTGCATCCGCTAGTGAAGAAAATGAGAAATTCGACATTATTTGCTGTTTTTTTGGATGCCGTAAATGTTGCATCGGTGGCTATTATTCTGGCAGTTTGTGTTACTATGGGCATGTCAACAATTACAGATTGGAGAACCATTTGCATTGGATTAACAAGTATTATAATTGCTTTCTGGTTCAAAAATAGTAACAGCAGTCTAATTGTGATTGGAGGCTCGGTTTTGGGGTATTTGCTGACTCTGGTTTAAAAGTTTAATTTGTAGTTTTGAAAAAAAAAATAATTTTATGTTACAGCTTTCAGAAATCTGGGTTTATCCCGTAAAATCGTTAGGCGGAATTCAACTGCAGGAATCCAAAGTTACGGATCGTGGCTTGGAATTGGACAGGCGCTGGTTGTTGGTTGATGAAAATGGTACTTTTTTGTCTCAACGGGAACATCCTGAATTGGCGCTTTTTCGTCCTGAAATTGCAGGGGATTTTTTGAGGATTA